>OATP01001373.1_pt1 | contig 10302 bp, 7 predicted proteins | sample 1495041 | NCBI WGS metagenome assembly OATP01 (sample SAMEA2579972, study PRJEB22360) | human gut metagenome | biome: human gut; feature: human-associated habitat; material: faeces | place: Denmark | collected 2008/2010 | reverse complement strand
GGAAGCCGTAAAAGGGTTGTATCCTAAAAACTCCTCCGGATCGGTTCCCATTGCTTCAGTCTGCTCTTTGAGAGCCTGTTTTTTAGAAATATATTCCGTCTGCTTCACAAACGGTTCTTTATCCAGTCTTTTCTGTAATTTCAAAATATCGGCCTCTTTCATATCATCGCTGATAAGAACAGAGAAATTAATATTTTCCCGGACATAAATGGAAAGATTGTGTGCTGCCAAAACAAAAAACACGACAAGCCCCAACAGCAACAACACCAACGTCGTACTGATGCTCGACGTTATGAATTGCATGTCGAAATAGGAGACTGAATTATTTTTGTTTTTACTCTTCATCAGCGTTTCTTTCTAAATACATAAATCATCGAACTGCTACGTTCTTTCTTACCTAACGCACTAAGCCATGCTACCGCTCCGGTACACATTCCTTTCACAAACGGAAACGAACTTCCCCGATGCTTCTCGCTCAACATCGATACATAAAAAGCATCAAACGGCATCGGATGACGCGCTGCCATGATAAATCCGTGTTTGGAAGCAAGTTGCTGTATAGTGACCGGAGTGAAGTGCCACAGATGACGGGGTACGTCATACGCCGCCCAATACTCACCATATTTACCGGCATCGTAAGAAGAACAATTAGGTACAGCTACGATAAGCACACCTCTATCGGACAAAAGCCCGCGAAGACATTCCCACGTTTCATCCAGATGCTCCAGATGCTCCATTACATGCCATAAAGTAATCACATCGAACGAGCCGGGTTCGAACTCCTGCAAGGCTTCCTCTCCTTTCACTTCCAGTCCGAAGTGCTCTTTGGCAAACACACGTGCCTGGGCATTTTTTTCGATAGCTTCTACTTTCCATCCGCGTTGTTCCATCGTTGCGGCAAAATAGCCTGTCCCCGTACCCATATCGAGCAAACGTCCTCTTTTACGATGAGATTCCTTGGCTACCAGACGCGCTTTCTTGCCCAACATGTACTTACGCACCTGATGGTAAATGGCATTCATTGCACCTTTTTTCGTATCGGAGTGGGAAATGTAATCGGGAGTTTCATAATAACGCCCTATCTCTGCTTCTACAGGAACATCCTGCGTGAAAGTAAATCCGCAATCTTCGCAGGACATCACATCGAACTGTTCACCCGATGCATAGAAATCCGTACAAGTCATGACACGCTTCAAGTGCGTGCCACCGCATAGCGGACAAGCATTTATAGAGAGTTTATTCATTGATTATTGCCATAAATTAAGTGCGGCATTAAGTCACAAGACCGCACTTCACCCGAATTTGGTGCAAAGAAACAAATAAAAAGTGATGTAAGGTAGTTTCTTTGAGGTCTTTTAACAGATAATGTAACTCAAATGCAATGTATATAAAACTGCGATGAAAAGTTGGCATGCCAGATAACCGGCTCATACACAAATTCAATACCGGCATAAAGAATATTAGATTTTTTATTTAACTTCGTAGCCATATTCAATTAGAATACTTCAATAAATTTAGAAATGGAAAAGATAAACAAAGAAATAGTTTTATTACTTATCAATGGTAGTCATTCTGCCTTTTCTAAAATATACGTAAAGTGTCACCGGCAATTCTTTCTACTGGCATTGCGTTATCTGAAATCAAAAGAAATGGCAGAGGATGCCGTACAATATTCATTCATGAGACTGTGGGAAACCCGCACCCAGATTGACGTAGAGCAGGGAGTAGAACCTTATCTGTATGGAATCCTTAAAAACCACTTATTAAACACATATAAATTCCATCAGTTAACCCTCGAAAAGAAAGAAGAAATCATATTGGGAATGCCACTTTTTGAAGAGGAGAATATCACACAAACCCTGTACAGGAAGCAACGGGATGAAGCTATACGGAAAGCCTTGGCCTTATTGCCGCCACAAAAGCGCCGCATTTGCCAAATGAAAATTTTCGAAGGACTTTCCAATGCCGAGATAGCCCAGCAACTCAACATTACAGTAAATACGGTAAAAGTATCCTATTACAAAGCTATATTGTCATTGCGTGAAAGCCTCAACGAAAAAGATTTTATCTGTATTTGCATGGTGTTGCTCAGCGCCTCTCTTTCTTGATTACACCCGCATCGAAGTGTTTATAAAAGTTAAACATCAAGAGTTGAGTAATACTTTCTTTCGCCAAGATTTTACTCTATATACAACGCAAGAGCAAACCATTTTTCTCTCTGCCACTTAAAACTAATAAAATGACAACAGAAAACCATCATCCAATTACCGACGAAGACATCCGCCTTTATTTATGCGATGCCTTGTCACCCGACCGGAGAGCAGAAATACGTCGATGGTTCGGTACCGAAGAAGGGCAGCGTTATCTATCGGAAGTAATTGACGAGGATGTAGCCCGTATTCTGTCCGGAGAAGAACTGCATAGCTCAGAATCCATAGAGATACAACCGCTTCATATCGAGATTCCAACAGAAAAAAGCAAGAAACGCTTTCAACCGACAATCGGATGGTGGTTGCGCAGTATCGCCATATGGATACCGGCCATTTTATTATTAGCCACCGGAGGATACATGTATTACAACCAGACACAATCTCCCCGCCTGGCCGAAATATATGTTCCTAAAGGAGATATCCAAACAATTATCTTTCAAGACGGCACCAAAGTCATACTGAACGCCGACTCCCGGTTAAAGTACACACCCGGATTCAAATTATTCAGTCGCGAAGTAGAGTTAGAGGGAGAAGCTTACTTTGAAGTAACCAAAAACAAGATTCGTCCATTCACAGTACACACTTCGGGAGTAGACATCAGAGTGCTGGGAACAAAATTCAATATCAAAGCATACAATGACGAATCAGATATCATTACTACTTTAAATCAAGGCCATGTCCGGGTCAGCGATATTCGGGGAAGAGCTTTAGAGCTATTTCCGGGAGAACAAATCGTTTATGAAAAGAAAAACGGGACAATGCATAAACGTACTCTCGAAAATGTCGCCGACTACTCGGGCTGGAAAACAAACAGCCTGTATTTTACAGATACCCGTCTGGATCATATCTCGAAAGAACTATCCCGCAAGTTCAATAAAGAAATTGTATTAATGGATCCGTCTTTGGAAAGCTCCATATACACAATATCTTTCAACAACATGCCATTAGATTCAATATTGGAAGATCTGACCCGCATCTCTCCGGTCAGGTATGAAAAAATCAACGACAAGATACTAATATACAAAAGAAAATAAAAAGAGGTAGCCAATAAAGGAATAGGGCCCTTCCATTGACTACCAGTTTCATTTTTTAATATAAAATACAAAACAAAAGTATGAAAATTTTGCCAGTTTTTATCAGAAGACGGGTGATAAGGATTCGTTTTTTAAATTTTCTTAAAAAAGAATCACATTCATTCGTTTTAAGAGGTACAGTAGCCATGCTATTCCTTTTTAGCACAGGGATACTTTATGCTCAAAAGGTATCGGTACGGTACAAAGACGTACCTTTAAAAAACGTATTAAACGACGTTGCCAAACAATCCAAGCTGCGCTTGGCATATAGTGGCAGCTTTACAGACTTATCAGTGAAAGTCTCGGTACAAGCATCCGGGAAAGATGTAAAAGAGGTACTCGCCGAACTCTCTCAAAAAACCAATGTAAATTTTGAGGTGCGTAACGGAAGTATTTATATTTATATCAAGGAACCTCCTCAGAAAGAAAAAAAAGAGAAAGCAGGCTTCTCATTGTCCGGCACTGTTTATGACGAGAACAATCTTCCTCTGATAGGCGTCAATGTATTGATCAAAGGCACCACTAAAGGAACGAGTTCGAATATGGACGGCGAGTTCACCATAACCAGCCGAAAAAGGAGACATTCTCGTGCTTTCTTATTTGGGCTATACATCGAAAGAACTGACGGTAAAAAACAAAGAACCGATGCGGATCGTAATGTCTGAAGATACCAAAGTACTTTCCGAGGTTGTGGTAATCGGATACGGTGCAGTTCGTAAAACAGATGTGACGGGTGCCATCTCCAGCATAAAGATGGATGATCTGAGTATCACCACACCGACACTCGAACAGGCGCTGGTAGGTCACGCTGCCGGTGTCGAGATCAAACAGACATCGGGAAGTCCGGGCGAAGGTTTATCATTGCGGGTCCGTGGGGTAAGCTCCATCAATGCCGGCTCGGAACCGCTTTACGTAGTCGACGGATTTCCGACATCCAAAGATGTATATATCAATCCGAACGATGTAGCTTCCATAGAAGTGCTAAAGGACGCAGCATCTGCAGCTATATATGGTTCACGTGCTGCCGGAGGTGTTGTTTTAATAACCACCAAACGGGGTACAAACAGCGGACGTGCAAAAGTAGAGTATGATTTTCAATATGGTTTTCAACAGGTAGATCACAAAATAAAAATGCTGGATGCTTATGGCATGCGCGACTTATCGATAGAATGCGCCAACAATGCCTATCGCGACTGGTGTACCAAAAACGGAAAAGAATACAATCCGTTACACAACAACGAATACCGCATGTCCGTAGCCGGGGCAACCAGTGGAAAAATTTTCCAGATACCGGACATCTTCTTTGATTTCACCACAGGGCAACCTGTAGAACCGGCTTATAACACAGACTGGCAGGATGCCATATTCTCCACGGCTCCTATAATGAAACATAATCTGAACATTACCGGTGGTAGTGACCGCATCAGATACATGGCCAGTGCCGGATATATGGAACAGGACGGTATCATCGCTCCTTCTTATCACCACCGGTTCACAACACGTTTCAACATCGACGGCAAGCTGACCGACCGGTTAAGTATAGGTGTCAATACTGCGGCCTCCTATACGAAAAACCGGATTGTACAGGCCGAAGGCCGCCATTACAATGACGGTATCATCATGAGCGCCCTTGTCATGTTCCCACAATTTCCGGTGTACAACACAGACGGCTCGTATGCCGTAGACCAACAAATGCAGTATGCAAAGAAATATTCGGTAGCACCGGCCGAGAATCCGGTAGCCTTAGCACATGAGATTGAAGATTATCAGAAAAGATACATGTCTTCTGTTTCCGGCTATCTCGAACTGGAAGTTATAAAGGGGCTAAAAGCGAAAGTGTATTCCGGAATGCAGTATATATCCCAAACAGAAAGCTACTACCGTCCGTCTACAGTCGGAGGCACCATTATGAATACCGACGGGACAACGGCAGGTAGCGGATATGTAGGCGATCAACGGCTCTCACATGCTTCCTACAGCACACAGACCAATCTCGACTGGATATTGGAAGCAACGCTTAATTACAACCGCACATTCGGAGATCACGGGATCAATATTCTGGGTGGTTATTCCATGCAGGAAAAAGTATACGACAATTCTTCCATCGGGGCCCGCAATTTTGTAGACGATACCATTCGGGAATTAAGTGCCCACGGCACAGCTCCCGGAGACAGTTGGGGAGATACCGACAAATTCGACTGGGCCATGATGTCTGTATTCGGACGTGTGGTATATTCGTGGAAAGACCGCTATACATTCACCGGTTCGTTACGCGGCGACGGCTCTTCCCGTTTTGGAAAGGACAATCGCTGGGGAATATTCCCGTCTGTTGCCTTGGGATGGAACCTGTCGAACGAAGAATTCTGGACCAACCATATCGGCGAAAACTTCGGTGCCAAATTGAGAGTTAGCTGGGGTATCAGCGGTAATAACAACATTGGCAATTACGAACATGTAGGCTACATGAGTAATTTAGGCGGTTACGTATTAGGGGGGCAGATAGTACCAACCCGCTATCCGAGCGCTTTCGTCGACAATCTGTTAGGATGGGAAAAAACAGACCAATATAATGTCGGAATGGATTTGAGTTTTCTGAGAAATCGTCTCACACTGTCCGCCAATTATTATAACAGTATCTCGAACGACCTGCTGTTCAACAAACCGATATCCGCCATTGCCGGAGCGACACAATATAAATCGAATCTATCCAATGCCAAAATACGCAACACCGGTTTTGACATACAAGTCGACGGACGTATTTTAACCGGCCCTGTCACCTGGAATGTCGGTGCAAACCTTTCTCTGAACCGGAACAAGGTACTCTCGTTGCCCGATTCTCAATCCATTGTCAGTATCGGAGAAAGAAGTGCCATCAGCCACATTACCATGGTTGGAAAGCCGATCGGTTCTTTTTATGGCCTGAACAGTCTCGGAGTCATTTCGGAAGAAGAGTATCAACGTATTCTGGTAGACAAACAACACATCGGTGAAGAAGGTTACCAACTGACCGGTCCGGCCGTATGGAACTATGAAAATGTACAGCCGGGAGATGCAAAATGGAAAGACGTAAACAATGACGGTAAAATTACGGATGACGACCGGGAAATATTAGGAGACAACTACCCCGACTTCACCTACGGCTTCAGCACCAACATCAGCTATAAAGGAGTGAGCCTGAGCGCCTCTTTCTCCGGTGTACAAGGAGCACAAGTCATCAGTTTCCAGAATTACTATCTCCTGAACATGGAAGGCACCTGCAATCAGTTTGCATTGGCCGCCGACCGTTACAACTCCGTAACCAACCCTGATCCGGCCATGTATCGTGCCAACATTGCCACTACCAACAAAAACACTTATGGAGTTTCATCTTACATGGTAAATGATGCATCCTATTTCCGTTGCACTAACATAACCTTAAATTACAACCTGCCTCAGAAATGGGTAGAAAAAATAAAATTAAGGGGTGTATCGCTTTTTGCCTCCATCGATAATGCGTTTACGATCACCGATTATATCGGTTATAATCCGGATGTAAGTTATAAATCGGGTAATTTGATGCCCGGCTTCGATTGGGGAACTTACCCTCTCTCACGAGCTTATAATTTCGGTTGTAAATTATCATTCTAAAAACAAAGCTGCATTATGAAAAGAATAAAATCAATAAAGAATATAATCCTCCTCGGCTACCTGATTATCGGGTTTACTTCCTGTGACTTTCTGGACCGTTCGGATCCCGACAAATTGAACAAAAACGATTTCTATAAAACGGAAAACGATATGTATCAGGCATTAAACGCAGCCTACGACGGATTAAAAACAAACTATTACAACAACATGTACTACTGGACCGAAATCAGATCCGACAATACGACTTTGGCATCCAAAACAGCCAATTCGGGCATATACAATGATTTCGATGTATACAACCTTACATCCAGTAATGCAGAGGTACAACGGGCCTGGTACGGAATGTTTACCTGTGTCCACCGAAGCAATGTAGTGCTCGACTATATCGATAATGTACCGATGGACGACGAAAAGAAAAGCCAGTACAAAGCAGAAGCCCGTTTCTTACGTGCCTTGTCTTACTACAACCTGTCGCAACTGTTCGGAGATGTTCCTATCGTAGACAAGCAACTAAACAGTGAAGCAGAAGTCCTCAAATACGGACGGCGCCCGATAGCGGAAGTCTATGATTTCATTGTAAAAGACCTGAAATTCGTAACACAAAGCCAACTGCCCGACAATTGGGGATTTGACGGAAGTAATCCCAACTTCGGACGCGCCTCAAAAACGGCCGGATATGCTTTATTAGGTAAAGTATACCTCACAATGGCCAAACGACTGAACAACGGCGCTACCCAAGATTACCTCCAACTGGCAAAAGAGGCTCTCGATGCCGCTTATAGTGCACGGCCATTCGGAGAACTGAAAGACATTGCATACGGCAAAGTATTCGGAGTAGCCAATATTACCTGCAACGAAATCATCTTTCAAGTAATGTATCTGCAAGGAACAGACGAAGGCTCTTATTTTGCTAAAAACTTCCAACCTCTCAGCGCCACAGGAATCATTTCGCAATCACAGGGTTTGGGAGACAATATTCCGGAAAACGACCTGATTCAGGAGTATGAAACCGGCGATATGCGCAAAGTCGTCTCCTATAAAACATATGGAACTACCCCTTACGTAAACAAATATGTAGATTTGGGAGATTCCCAAGGACGTGGCGGTTCTTGCTGGATCGTACTTCGTTATGCCGATGTCATCCTGATGCTTGCCGAAGTAAATGAAGCTCTCGGACTCGAACCCGAAGCCATAACCTATATAGATATGATCCGTACCCGTGCCAAACTCAAATCCTATGAGCAGGCCCCGGAATCTTACAAAAACGACTACCCGACAATAAAGGATGTCATCTTGCATGAGCGACGTATCGAGTTGGCTTTCGAAAATCATCGTTGGTTCGACCTTCTCCGTTTCTATAAACCGGACGATTTAGTAAAATTCTTAAATGACAAATCGGTACAAGGATGTTCCAAGCGTGATTTATTGCTTCCTATACCGTGGCGGGAAGTATCTATAAACCCATCCGGGATGTATCAGAACAACGGATACTAAGATCCGGATAACCTCTATTTAAAAACTTTTCCGCAGGGAGTCAACCCTCTCTGTTGGCCCTTGCTATACCTATAAATTAAAAACATTACAATTATGAGAACAAAAGTATTCCTTTTCACAGCACTGGTAATGAACTGTTTAACCGGTTTCTCCCAGAAATATTTATGGAACAGTCAATTTGGTATCGCCGATACAGAAACTTCTGCAAAAAGCATGGCGATAGACACTGATAACAATGCATACCTCACAGGAAACTTTACCGGAGCAGAAATGACAATCGGAAATAAGGAGGTAACGGGAACCTCAATGGTAATGGATGCATATGTCGCAAAATTTACCCCGAACAATCAATGTGTATTTGCCTCATCAATCAAAAGCTCTTCCGGTTCGATCCTTGTACAAAGTATTGCTGCAGATGCATCGGGCAATTCATTTGTGGCAGGTAACTTCGAATCGGACGCGGAGATCACCGAAACATTAAAAATAGAATCCGACTATAAAGATTTCTTCATCGCCAAATACGATGCCACAGGAAATCCTCTCTGGCTAAAAGGAACCACTTCGGGGATAGAGCCTGTCATCAAGAGTATAGCGGTAAATCCAAACGACGGCAGTTTTGCCATCACGGGAGCTTTCACCGGAAACTTAAACATAGAAATGAACGGAGGTGAACACGAAATCTCATCCGGCAATTCCGAACTCGCCTTCTTCATTGCTAAATACGACAATAATGCTAATCTGATTTGGGCGAAAACAATGTCGGGAAACGGCACCGGGACAGGAAATCTTATTTCCATAGACGAAAAGGGAGATATTTATGCAGTCGGTACATTTAGCGGGACCATCCAATTCGAAACACAGTCCATGACAGCAGCTTCTGTAGAAAATACCGATAATTTCCTTGTGAAATATGCAGCCGACGGAAGTATGGTCTGGGCACGCAGCCTAAAGGGCAGTAAGTTGGATGATATCAATGCGATGGATGTAGCCAACCATCAAGTGGTAATCGGTGGAGTGATACGAAGCGAAGACCTTGCGGTGGATAATGCTCCCGGCATCCTTATGAAGACTTTGGACACTACGGGAACGTGGAACAGCATGCTCATTATTTCTTTCGACACCGACGGAAATTATCAATGGAATTATATAGCAGGCAGTAGCAACCAACCGACCGATGTGAAAACGATTGCCATCGAAAAGGACGGTTCGATATGGAATGCCGGTACAACCTTCGGCACATATTATTTCAATCCGGATGCAGAAGATGAAGCGAAACAATTCCCTTCTAAAGCTAAAGGAGGACAGGATATGTATCTGATGAAACTGTCGTCGAAAGGGGAAGTGTTGATAGGACACCGTGTGGGAGATGCAACCAAGGAAGGAGCAATGGCAATGGCGGTAGGTAACGAAGGAATCTTGTACGTAGCCGACATGGTATCTACCCGTAGCGGTGCTACGGCTTCCCCTGTCAATCTATTCGGTGATCCCATTACAGTGCCGACCATTGGTACTGCATACAGTGTCGCCCTATTGTGTTATCAGCAGATCTACGCCACACCTGCCGTCCTGCCGAATGCAGTGCCCGGAACAGCATTCAGCCAGATAATCAATGCCGAAAATGCAAATGGAGATGCCGAATTTACATTATATTGCGGCACACTCCCCGAAGGGTTCACCCTAAACCCGACTACCGGGGAACTAAGCGGTACAAGCACCGTCACAGGAAGCTATCCGATTGTCGTCTGTATGAAAGATGCCGACGGAAATACGGGATTTGCAGAATACCTTCTCAACGTCTCTACCGGTACCGGATTAGAAGATTACCGGCAGGAGGCAGTCAGGGTATGGGGAGACCACGGTGCTATCGAGATATTAACCGGCACATCCAGTTACCGGGT
>OATP01001365.1_pt1 | contig 10380 bp, 11 predicted proteins | sample 1495041 | NCBI WGS metagenome assembly OATP01 (sample SAMEA2579972, study PRJEB22360) | human gut metagenome | biome: human gut; feature: human-associated habitat; material: faeces | place: Denmark | collected 2008/2010 | reverse complement strand
CTGCCAATATTGGCAGCGACTTCAATGCGACGCCCATCAGCTGTAGTGGCTGGATTAATGACCTGCGCGAGCATCTGCTTTTGCTTCTGGGTTTTAGCGTCGATGTCACTCTGGTAATAGCGTAATACCGCATTTGTCGGCGAAGGGATCAGTAATCCAAGATTCCCGTCGAGTACCATTAATTTGTCAGGGTCAAAACTCGGCGCATTATCATCAAGATCGGTTATTGTTGGAATACCGAGTGAACGAGCCAGAATCGCCGTATGCGATGTCTTACCCGTATTTGACAACACCATTCCTGCCAGCCGAGTTTTATCTAATGCCATAAATTTCCCAGGCGTCAGGCTATCGGCGACCAGAATTGACGATTCCACCAGTTCTATCCGTGAATGTGGAAGATGAATATCGCTATTAATTTTACTCAATAATTGCAGAGTAATATCCATCACATCCAGCACACGTTCTTTAATGTACTTACTGGAAGAATTATTCAGAATGTCGCAGAACGCGATAGCCGCTGAAATCACAGCAGAGAAAGCATTATGTTGTTGGCAAATATATTCCGTAACCTGTCCTGCAAAAGTAATGTCATTCACAATAGACAAGTGTGCTTCAATAATATCGCGTTCAACTCCGCAGGCATTTTCAAGCTGTGTTACTTTTTCATTTTTGAGATTTTCAATTCCCTGTTGGAACAATGCCAGCTCAGCTTTTTCACCCAAATACCCCACCGGTGCCAAACTCTCTAGCTGACAAAAAGTGATACTTTTGCTTACTACCGAGCGAGCTATGGCGATCCCACCGCTAATACGAGTACCGCGTATATATACAGGGTGAGTTTCCCGTAAGGTTCGTGGCAAGGAAAGATCGACATCTGGGGTTTCTTCGGTGTGAGTTTCTTCCTGCAAGGATATTTTTTCTAATAAGTCTGCAAGCTGAACACAAGCATCGAATTCATCATCGCCACTTAGCGTGATCTTGCATTCATCCTGAAACAAAGTATCAGTTCCCACCAGTGCTAGGGCACTTTTTGCATTGGCAGTGATGCCGGTGCGAGAATTGCTCCAGGAAATATCCGCACTGAAGGTATTACACAGGCGTTCAATGTGTCCGGCAGGGCGGGCATGAATACCTTCTTTCAGCTTGCAGGCATAAATTAATTGCTCAGCCATAACTACTCCGCGTTAAGAATATTTAGCGACATTATTTTTCACGTCACCCATGCCTCTATCCTCGTGGGGCAAAAGCTGTTTTTACATAGTAAAATTGTGACCTTTGCTGTAGTTGAGTTTTATAATAGTAAAAGTGTGATTGCTATCTCAGTTTTATAGACAACCACATCTCATTCATTCTATTGATTTAAATGAATTAATTTTCAAATCTATTGTTCTGCGAGGTTTTGAGATATTCATCACAGGTTTGAAAAATGAAATGAAGGTAACTTTATTTATATAAATGTCTTTTTATTACTATTTTAATTACTTTCCTGCGCTCTAAGATGAAGTCAGATATTCATTAGAGGGCAGCGCTATGCACTGTAAGGCTTTATTATTTGATTTAGATGGCACGCTGGTAACCTCTCTCAATTTTGTTGAGCATTCTTGGACACGTTGGGCCGAGATGCATGGCCTGTGTGCGCTCGAGGTGAGAAATTTTTTACATGGCAAACCGGCAATAAGTACCCTCCGGCACTTTCTGCCGCAAGCGAGCGAAGCGGAATTACACCACCAGTTTTTAGCACTGGAAGAGTATGAAGCCACTCACACCGAAGGTATTGAGGCTCTCCCCGGTGCCAGCACATTTCTGACACGGCTGAATGAGTTGGAGATCCCGTGGGGGATTGTGACCTCGGGTTCGATGAAAGTAGCTGCCGCACGGATCCGCCAAACCGGTTTACCCCTTCCCCCCGTCCTGATCACCAGCGAAAACATAATCCATGGCAAACCTCATCCGCAGCCTTTCTTGTTGGGCGCTGAGCGTCTCGGCATACAGCCGGAGCAGTGTGCCGCGTTTGAAGATTCCCTCGCAGGACTACAGTCTGTTTGGGCTGCGGGCTGCCAAGCTGTTGAAGTGAAAACTGCACACTCGGTACCCCATAATTTGGGTCAGATTCCAGCGTTAGAAGACTACTGCTCGATACGGATTTCACCTCGTTACGATCACTTTTTCCTGAGTTTTCAATAAATTTTCAAGGTAGAACATGACAACACGACAAGAGTTATCCAATGCTATTCGTGCACTCAGCGTGGACGCAGTACAAAAAGCCAAATCCGGTCATCCGGGCGCCCCTATGGGTATGGCCGACATTGCCGAAGTCCTGTGGCGCGATTTCCTGAACCATAACCCGCAGAACCCTGCATGGGCTGACCGCGACCGTTTCGTGCTGTCTAACGGCCACGGCTCAATGTTGATTTACAGCCTGTTGCACCTCACAGGTTATGACCTGCCAATGGAAGAGCTGAAAAACTTCCGTCAGCTGCATTCCAAAACTCCGGGCCACCCGGAAGTAGGCTACACCGCAGGTGTGGAAACCACCACTGGCCCGCTGGGTCAGGGCGTTGCGAACGCAGTGGGTATGGCGATTGCGGAACGCACTATGGCCGCACAGTTCAACCGCCCTGGTCATAATATCGTTGACCACTTCACCTACACCTTTATGGGTGATGGCTGCATGATGGAAGGTATCTCCCATGAAGTTTGCTCACTGGCCGGTACGCTGGGTCTGGGTAAACTGGTTGCCTTCTATGATGACAACGGTATCTCTATCGACGGCCACGTTGAAGGCTGGTTCACTGACGATACGGCGAAACGCTTTGAAGCCTACGGCTGGCACGTGGTGCGCGGCGTGGACGGCCACGATGCAGACGCTATTAAACGCGCTGTTGAAGAAGCGAAAGCAGTAACTGACAAACCTTCACTGCTGATGTGCAAAACCATCATCGGTTTCGGTTCACCAAACAAAGCCGGTACGCACGATTCCCACGGCGCACCTTTAGGTGACGCAGAAATCGCGCTGACCCGTGAGCAGTTGGGCTGGAAATACGCGCCATTCGAAATCCCGTCAGAGATCTACGCTCAGTGGGATGCGAAAGAAGCAGGCCAGGCGAAAGAATCGGCATGGAACGAGAAGTTCGCAGCCTACGCTAAAGCTTTCCCGCAGGAAGCCGCAGAATTTACCCGCCGCATGAAAGGCGAAATGCCTGCTGAGTTTGCTGCTAAAGCGCAGGAGTTCATCAAGAACCTGCAAGCTAACCCTGCGAAAATTGCCAGCCGTAAAGCCTCCCAGAATACCATCGAAGCCTTCGGCCACTTGCTGCCTGAATTCCTCGGCGGCTCCGCCGATCTGGCACCATCTAACCTGACGATCTGGTCTGGTTCAAAAGCGATCAACGAAGATCTGGCCGGTAACTACATCCATTACGGTGTACGTGAATTCGGTATGACGGCGATTGCCAACGGTATCGCGCTGCACGGTGGTTTCCTGCCGTACACCTCCACCTTCCTGATGTTCGTTGAATATGCCCGTAACGCGGTGCGTATGGCCGCGCTGATGAAGCAACGCCAGGTGATGGTTTATACCCACGACTCCATCGGTCTGGGCGAAGATGGCCCAACTCACCAGCCGATAGAGCAGCTTGCTGCCCTGCGTGTGACGCCAAACATGAGCACATGGCGTCCGTGTGACCAGGTTGAATCAGCGGTGGCGTGGAAATACGCAGTAGAACGTCACGACGGCCCGACCGCGCTGATCTTCTCCCGTCAGAACCTAGCACAGCAGGATCGTACTGAGCAGCAACTGGCGGATATCGCTCGTGGCGCATACGTCCTGAAAGATTGTGCAGGCCAGCCTGAACTGATCCTGATCGCGACCGGTTCTGAAGTTGAACTGGCTGTTGCGGCCTGGGATCAGCTGTCTGCTGAGGGCATTAAAGCGCGCGTGGTTTCCATGCCGTCTACTGATGCATTCGACAAACAAGATCCTGCTTACCGTGAAGCGGTACTGCCTAAAGCGGTTGCTGCGCGTGTTGCTATCGAAGCCAGCATCGCTGACTACTGGTACAAATACGTTGGCCTGAACGGCGCGGTTGTGGGCATGACCACCTTCGGTGAATCAGCTCCAGCAGAGCAATTGTTCGAAGAGTTTGGCTTCACCGTAGAAAACGTAGTGAAACAGGCTAAAGCCGTTCTGTAATTGCTTTATGTTTGATAAGTGGGTCACTCGTGGATCCGCGGTCACTAGCGGGTAAAAAAGGACGGGCATAGAGTTATGTGATCTACTGATTGTGCAACCAATTAAGTAAGTTCACCTCTATGCCACAGCCACTCTTCTGCCCGCAAATAAAAACGTAGCACCTAAATCCATTAAGGCTAGAAGTCGTATCAATTTCTGACGAACAAAAAATCACAGGATTCTGACTACGGAACACAGGATTGATTGAATTACGTGGGGTTCAGTAGAGGAAAATTGGCGATCACAGGAGTCGTATTTGATGGTTCACTTGTTGATTTAATATTAATGTTTGATAAATGAGTAACTCCCATAAGCCCCCCCAAATGATTTTCCTTATGAGGGCGGAGGCATTCTGAGTTACTTTTTCGGCTCTGTTTTCCACTGTAGCAAAGCGGCAATATCCTTCTCGCCTTCGGCTTCTTTTAAGCGGCGCTGCTGCTCAGCAAACTGACTATATTCAGCCTGGGCTTTTTCATCGGCCATTTTCTTACTGACCGTACCAGCACCTTGCAAAACCTCACGGTCGTTAAATTGCAGGAACTGATCCAGCTTATCCTGCCAGTCGCGCAGAAATACCTGCTGACGGCGGCGGGCCTGATCTTCGGCAAAATCCAGCCACATGTTAACCACGCGATTGAGTTCGCTAACCTCATCCTGAGTGAGATAATTTTTTGCCACCGTCACGTCACCCTTATGTACCTCTTCACCTTTATAGCTGGTCAGCCCCATATGCGGCTGGCTGGCGTCAGCACGCAGATGAATGAGTTCAGCGGCGGTATGTCCGGTGCAGGCAAAATGCAACTTGTTCTGGATGGTTTGAAAGAACTGAGTGGTTTCTTTTAGCGACGGTTGATAGTCGACAGCTAACGCAAAAATCTCCCGCACCCGTAAATAAACCCGTCGCTCGCTGGCCCGAATATCGCGGATGCGTTCGAGCATCTCATCGAAGTAATCGGGCACAGCAGAAGAACCCACTGGCGGATTTTTCAGCCGCTCATCGTCCATCACAAAACCTTTGATCAGATATTCCTGGAGCGTCTGGGTTGCCCACTGGCGGAACTGCGTGCCGCGAGGGGAGCGAACGCGGTAGCCTACAGCAAGAATAACAGGCAGGCTGTAGTGAAGCCTGTTACGGCTTACCTGACGGCCACCTTCCTGTTGAACTTGTAAGTAAGACTTACAGGTTGCGTTTTGTTCAAGTTCGCCTTCTTCATAGATCGCTTTAATGTGCTGTGTAACGGCCTGAGGAGTGATCTGATAAAGGCTTGCGATGGTTGCCTGAGAGAGCCATAACGTCTCTTGCTCAAAGCGGCATTCAACACGAACTTCACCGTCATCACTGGCAAACATAACAAATTCGCCTGCCGGGGATTGGGTTAAGTATTTATCTGTCATGCCGCCTCCGCTTACATCTGACTAGCAATGCTGTAATCCGCTTAGTATGCCAGAAATTCCTGGTGAAGCTCATTACGCAGATAGCGTTTATTTTGCGGGCAGCGCTCCCAGATAATGCTTCGCTACAATGTCATTCATCTTCTCCACCAGTTCAAGGCGTTTAAACGTGATATGTCCGCTACCTTTCTGGAAATAGCGAATGGTGAACAGATCGTCCTCAAAGACCTGCTGATGCGGATTGTCGCGAACAAAATCCATGAACCGGATAACTTCGCGGTTTTAACTTTAGCATCGGTTAGCGCTATGACATCCTCCGGCCTTTGATGAATCCATCCTCCTGAGGGATTTCCGCCAGTAACTAACCTGATACCCCCCAAAACCGTAATCCGCTTATTGATGCCGGTTGACCTCGGGATATATGGAGAGCCTGATACACAAAGGTTTAACAGGGGCCTAGTAGACGTTGGAAGAGTTCAGTAGAGGCAAGTTGGCGGAGATCACAGGAGTCGTATCTAATGGTTAATATCATTGTTTTTAATCATTATTGTCTTGTTTGATTTTGTCTTGTGCCCCCATTTGTGCCCCCGAATGAATTTACTTGTGAAAGTCGGGGCGTTCCAGAACGCTTATGTTTCAGCGCAATATCGCGCCTGGTCACGTTGTCCTGAATACTGGCGGAACAGATTTGCACGTAGTGATCGGTTAACACTTCTGTTTGCATGATATTTTGTCCGTAAAAAGTAAATACGCCTACCGGGAATAGCAGGCGCATTATACAGAGAGTAAAGAGGGAGAAATTTGGGAAAGTGAATCGGGGAGTTTCCTTACAGATTTCAGAATGCAGTTTTATTACGGCTTCGTTGCAACAAGCCAGTTGCCTGTCGCGCCCGTAGAATATCTACTGCCCGAAGATAAGGTGACTGTTCCTGACAGCTAAATCCCTTACGATCAATACGAACCAGTTCGTACTTCTCCACTAGAAAGTTAACTGCATCAGCCAGTGTGATGCCAGCGTTTATATGTTCCTGAATAACGGTTTCATCACTGAATGGGGTGTCGTTCAGGGTCAGGCCGTAGTGCTGTTCCAGCAAACGGGTTAGCAGCTTCTGCCAGACCACTACGGGGGGCAGGCGTGGCTTTGCTGTCCGCTGAATTATTGCAGGTAAGGTTTTCATTTTTATCTCGCGTGAATTTAAAAGATTTAGCGCTGCGTAGGGTAAATGACGATGTAGACGTAACCATGTGAACCAAGTGTATCGGCTTCGCAGGTGAAACCGTTGTGATACAAGATAACGCCATGCGCATGTCGAGGATTCAGTTCACCCGTGGTCAGCATGGATTCCATTTGGCTGATAAAGCACGGGAATGCGTCTTCGAGTATCTGGCTTTCTTTTTCGCCAAAATGACCGGTTATTCCAGCCCGGTCCGTGAGATAGTGCAGCCGTTTACCCTCCTGCACCAGCCTGGCACCGAGACGGGGAGTGACGTCACGCTGCAGGCCCCAGCTCATTTCATTCATTAATGATCTCCTTTACGGCAAATACATCTCACAACAAACCGTGTTCAGCGAACGACAGTATCTGGTTACCGCCGACGATAAGGTGGTCGGGTACGCGGATGTCCACCAGCGCAAGTGCCTGCACCAGACGCTGCGTAATGGCTTTGTCTGCCTGGCTGGGTGTGGTATCGCCAGAGGGATGGTTGTGGGCAACTATCACCGCTGCCGCATTGAAGTACAGGGCACGTTTCACCACCTCGCGGGGATGGACTTCGGTGCTGCTGATGGTGCCGGTGAATAGTGTTTCATGGGCAATCAACTGGTTCTGCTGATTAAGGTACAGCACCATGAACTCTTCGCGCTCAAGTCCCGCCATTTTCAATTTCAGCCAGTCACGGGCAGCCTGGGCGGACGTGAATGCCACACCAGTTTCACGCAGGTGGCGATCAAGCAGCGTTAAAGCGCGTTTTACCGTACGTTTTGCGGTCAGTGGAAGTGCCGGAGCCTGTGGGATAAGTGGCTGTTCCATCATGAATATCCTTAATCAATAATGCGAAAAATGGCGTGGGATTCAGGGTGCTGCAGGGCGTAATCCCGCAGGCGGTAATAGTGCTCCGTCATGGCATCGCATTCGGTGCGACAGGCGTGATGGCTGTATTCAATCAGGCAGATAGCAATACCTGCGGCTTCTGCGCTCATTTGCGCACTATTACCGTTCATGCTGTTGAAAAGATGCCATTTATCGTCACTGTTAGCATCAGGAGCCATAAACGCGCCGCCATTGCTGAGCGTGTAAAAGGACCAGATACCACCGCTGTACTCATCACAGAAGCGGTCCATCCAGGCGAAAATACGGGGTTCCAGCGTTATCCACTGCGTGATAGCACCAAAGTGCAGCGGCCAGAAATCGAGACGCTGCTCGTCAGGTACTGGTGATGCAGTAAGGTCAAATTGAGGTTCATTAGCGGACAGCAATTCGCATTGCGTTTGTGTCGTCATGGATATTCTCCGTCAATAAAAACGCCAGCGACGATGGCTGGCGTATGGGAAATAAAGGACATGCAGGGATGATGGATGAGTGTAATCAGGAGGACGATTCTCTGAGGATGCCGTACTGTCGGATATAACGGTTATGTCCTTCACCAGCATCAGGTTCAAAGCACCAGGCCCGCCAGACCATTCGACCTTCAGAGTCACGAACCACCAGGCGGAAGTGACTACCCTGGTCGTCTTCAATACCGATGTTGCGATACCGGCGGGTAACCGCTTCGGCCTGCTGTCGGGTAAAAGGACCCGGTGGCAGCATGTGAGATTCAGGCATTCGGTGTACCTTAAAAACAAAAGCCCCTGACGCAGATGCGTTAGGGGCTGTGGGAGTTTGCATGTGTGGGGGGGTCAGTAACCGGTTTGCACCTTATACAGCCGCAGGGTTTTGCTGCCCCGTACAATTTTCACATATAGGGCATTATCTTTCGTGCTGCGCACAAACCCGGCCTGCACATCGCCCTTACAGTCACCACCGTCGTAAGAAATGTTGACACCGGTCTGGCGCACCAGGTCGATAACCCCGAAGCTTAGGTCCTCACAGGCCGGGCCCGGCAGGTCCTGAATCAGGGCAAATTTATGGTCGTCGCTGACACCGGTCAGTGAGCACATAGACGTATTGATGTCGTTTCCCTGACACCAGTACTCCTGGCCGGGATTGTCTTTATCCATCAGGCTTGCCGGAAGCTGAGCGGCACCGGCACTGAATGCGGCAAGTGACAGAATGAGGGCGGGTACAGCAGAAGTAATTATTTTCAGCATGGTTTTCTTCCTGAATTAATCCAGCCCGCTGTCGGGCAAAATGAGGGAGGTTGATATCGGGTGTTATCAGAAGCGGCGGTAACGAAACAGCTCTTTGCCCTGGTAAAGTGCCACCAGGTCGTCATATTCCGGCTTCTTCTGGTTGGGCTTAAAGGTCACTACCGTGCCCGGACGGCACAGGTCTTTTACGGTGAGCCCAAATTTCTTGTCCGGAGTAATGGTGAATCCCTTCGACACATCGTTGTGCATGATGGTTATCCACCCCCACAGGCCGCCTTCGCAGTCTTTAAAAGGTGCTGAACGCACCGTGACCATCCCGCCCTGACGGTCAACAGACATGGCTTCGCATTTTCCGGTAACCTGACGATGCGCATCACACCAGAAAATATTCCCGTTGTTGTCATTGACGACGGCAGGTAGCGTCCGGTTATAGGGCTGGGCCTGAGCCTCTGCACAAAGCAGAAGGCTGCCGGTAATGCCCAGTATTTTAATCAGTGTTTTCATTACGTTGGTCCTTAACAGAGAAAGTATCAGGTAGCATTGATTCAGGCCCATACGGTCAGGGCCAGCATCACAAGCCATACCCAGAAGTAAGCCGGTTTCTGACCGAGGGTTTTCGCCCGACGCCACAAATAGAACGGCACCAGCCAGGCCAGTTTGCCGAACATGGTGGTATCCACTCCGGCCTTACGCAGGCGTCGTTCATCGAGATACCCCAGAGCGATATTGAGCAGCAGCGTGATAAACCAGTACTGCCCGCCCGAGACGGCCTCATATGCCTCGTCAAAAGACATTCCGTTCAGCCCTGCAGTCCACAGCTCGAGCGCATAACCAATGAAGGGAGCAAATGCCAGCGTCCATACCACTCCACCCGGAATGCGGTTCCCCGGCAGCGCTGGTGGTGTAGTGCTGTGGAGCAGCGCTGAAGCCAGCGGGGTGGCGGAGACCGGTTGCCAATCCGTCATGCCCTGTCGCCACACCAGCGTGGCAGCGGTGAGTTCACCGCGCATAATCAGGCCAGTGATGTCGTCTTCGGTCACATTGTCTTGACGTATGCCATTTTTCTCGTAATGCCAGGTCATTGTTTTTCCTTCTTAACAGAGGTAATTAAATCAGTGTGTTGCCCTGCTCCTCCTCAGAGGGCCCAGGAGACAGGACTTTGCAAATACAGCTGAAGTGCGGAAGAGCCCGGATAAAGCCCGCCTGTGTGGTTAACTGGCTGAGACGTTTTCGCGGGGTAAAAGTGGTGTTCAGAACTGTCACCGCATGGATAGTCGCCAGAGGATGCACGGTGATATGCCCGTTAAGTTCACCGGTGAGATACCAGCAGCCGTCGAGTGATATCAGGCGGTACGGGGCCAGCCCGTCACAGCGCTCTCCCTCGGCCAACAGCAGCACCCGCTGGCAGGCGGTTATGGCACTGACGAGACGGTAGAACACCAGTGAGATG
>OATP01001364.1_pt1 | contig 10382 bp, 7 predicted proteins | sample 1495041 | NCBI WGS metagenome assembly OATP01 (sample SAMEA2579972, study PRJEB22360) | human gut metagenome | biome: human gut; feature: human-associated habitat; material: faeces | place: Denmark | collected 2008/2010 | reverse complement strand
TTTATCTGTTGTTTGTCGGTGAGTTACGCTTTGAGTAGGACAAATCCGTCGGGAATGGATTTGCACAGCGCGAAGTGCTGCCCGAAGGGTGTCGGGCAGGAAGCCCGTCATACAACTGCCAGGCATTATAAAGAACCTCAGTCGAAAGGCTGGGGTTCTTTGCTATTTGAAAAAAGAAAACCTAAAAAGAATCGCCGATGGAAATCTTCGGGTTAATTTGTTTTGCGCGTGGCTGAGTTGTTAATGGACACGTACGAATGAATAGCATTCATTGGATTACGAATATAAAAAAGCCTCCAAGCAGGAGGCTTAATATAGTTACAATATTCGGCTTATTAGGCGGTCAATACGAATTCTGCGGAGTCGTCTTATTAGCTTACGTACTTTCAGTGGATACTGTTGAATAGTTTCAAGCTCAAGGTAGCTACGCACAATATGCGTGTTGGTCCTGATACACTCTAGCTCGTTCTGGCGTTGGTCATGTAACTGATGCTTAGGATCATGAATGAGAACTGCGTTCTCTAAATCTAGTCGCCATGCTCGTGGGTTCAGGTTGTTTCCTGTAATCAACTGCCATTGATCATCAATCCACATACCTTTTAGATGATAGGTATTATCTTCATCTTTCCAAAGACGCACAATGAGTTGACCATTATCCACGAAACGTTGCAGGCGGCTCATAAATCGTCGTAGGTTAATTTCGTAGAGGTAGGGAAGCGCACCAATAATCTTGAATGGCTCATCTTCTGGAATATAGAAATCATTCGCCTTTTTGTCGCCCACGATAATTTCGACCTGCTTACCTTGTCTCAATAAATAAATAATATTGCGCACTAAAAGAGCCGGCATATTGAAATAAGGCGTACATAGCGTCACTTTCTCTTCTGTACTGCACATCAAATGGTGGATTGTTTTATTGAGTACGCTATGTTTACCCAATCCAGCAAGAGGGGTTACTGCTAATTCATCGTTGCTGGCAATCGCTGCAACATCATAACCGCAGCTGCGTAAGCCATGGCGGAATTGTCGTGTTTCATTGCGAATTTCTGGACTTTTAGGACGATCGTCACGATCTAGTCGTTGAACCGCGGGATCGGTAAGCAGCTTATTTTGAATATAAGCAGACATCGTATCGGCCAAGCGGCTGTTCTTGATGAAGTGATATCGGTCATAACGATATTTATCATGACGGTGTAGATAAACGTCATTCAGGCTTGCGCCGCTATAAATCACTTGATCGTCGACAATAAAGCCTTTGAGGTGTAAAACGCCGAGAGCTTCACGGGTATTTACCGGTACGCCATAAATAGGAACTGAAATGCCAGGGTGTTGATCGGCCATGGCGCAGTACCAGTCGGCATTTGTATTCGTTGCCGCGGCGCCAATACGTCCACGTTGTGCACGGTGCCAGTCGACGAGAACGTAGATTTCTAAATCTGGATGCTGTTGCTTTGCGCTATACAAGGCATTGAGAACATCGCGTCCGCCGTCATCGTTTTCCAGATACAGAGCCGTGATGTAAATACGGCGAGAGGCGTTAGAAATCGCGTCTATTAGCGCCAGTCGGAAAGCCTCTGGCGTAAACAGCGTCTGAACATCCTCAACTGTCTGGGGAAGTTTTGGCAGTTGTGCAAGGTGTTGTTGATGTTTCGTTCGTTTAAATTTAGACAACATCACAGTGCGCTTCTTCTCTCATCATTGTGTAGCAAAATGCTACATACAGTTATATTAGCCTAGGGAATCGGGCGATAATAACACTACTTTCCCTTGATTGCGTATGTTTTGCCTCGATTTGTCGCTACCCTCTCAGCAAAATTCAGTATGTTCCTGTGTGAGATTACCTAGCGGCAAGCATAGATTGACAATACCGTCTTCGATTTGGATATCGACCTGAAATCCGAGTTTTCGCGCTAGGCCAATCATTCCCTGATTATTGGGCATCGTAATACCTACGAGCTTCTCAAGACCGTGCTGGGTTGAATAAGCGATCATTTTACTTAATAGCGTTTTTCCTAGCCCCAAGCCGTTACGATCTGAGCGAACGAGGACGGCAAACTCTGCTTCGTGATTATCAGGGTCCGATAGTGCGCGAGTGACACCAATAATGGCATCACGCCCTTCTTCCTGTATAACCGCGACAAAAGCCATTTCTCTGTCGTAGTCAATCTGCGTCATCTTAGCAAGATCTTCATGAGTGAATTCGTTGATCTCGCTAAAGTAACGATAGTACAAATCCTCCTTAGTTACCTTTTGAATAAATTGCTGCAGTAGCGGCTCGTCTTCAGGAAGTATGGGGCGTAGCAAACAGGTCGTTCCGTTACGCAAGGTGACGTTTTCTTCCAGATGCTGTGGGTAAGGGCGTATGGCTAGGCGGTTTTCGGCATCACCAGCAAAAGGCGTTAGCTGTAACGAAACATCCAGCAGGGTGAAATCATCTGCCGAGGCCAAGACGGGATGAATATCGAGGCGGGTAATCTCTGGGCAGTCGACGATAAGGTCAGAAACCTGAACAAGTAGCTGACTTAACCCATCGATATTCAGTGGCTGCAGAGGGCTTCTGCCACGAATTTTACCGCCTTTAATTGCCTGCATGATGAGATAGCGAGCCAGTGTCATATTTAACGGGGGAAGAGCAACGGCCGCATCATGGTCAGGATCCCACGTCCCACCACCTTCTCCCAGCATGATCAGTGGGCCGAAAACCGGATCATTATCGACGAGTATCCGTAGCTCCTGAGAGCCTGCGCGGTTAGCCATGCTTTGGACTAACAGACCATGAATTCGTGCCTGAGGATACGCGTGCTTAACACGATCTATAATGGCATTGGCCGCTTGCTCAACTTCACTCGCGTTACGCAGATAAAGCATAACTCCTTGTACATCCGATTTATGAGGAATGTCTGGCGAACGGAGTTTCAGGGCGACTGGATATCCAACTTGCTCCGCAATATGTACTGCTTCGGTGCTATCGTTGGCAATCCATGTGGGTAACGTATGCAAACCATAGTGCGACAGAATCGATCTCACCTCATGCGTATCGAGATGGTAGATCCCCTCTTTCATTGCCTGCTGAATAAGGTCATGGGCCTGAGTAGGGTTGGCTATTAGGGCTGCAGGCAGAGCCGGCGTCTCCATGAGCTGACGTTGGTTGCGGCGATATTCAACCATGTGCATAAAGGCGGTAATTGCACCTTCTGGTGTTCTATAGGTCGGTATTCCTGCTTCGCTGAATAATCGGCGCGCTTCCTGCGATGAAAACTCGCCGCTCCAGTTTGTCAGTACGGAAATTCGTTTGCCGCGAGGATGCTGTTTAAGCGCCTGAATCACTGTTTCTGCAGTGGCTGTGGCCGGTGCCGCAGCGCTCGGTGCATGGATGATTAATACCGCATCGTAGCAGTGGCTGTCTAATAAGGTACTGATAGCTACCTGATAGTGCGCTGGCGTTGCATCATCTCGTAGGTCAATCGGGTTTTTCAGATAAACATCTTCAGGCATTTTGCTACGTAATACCGTCAGGGTTTCCTCATCAAGCGTGGCAAGCTTGCCGTTGCGGCGCAGTAACTCATCAACGGACATCGCTGCCGGTGCTGCGCCGTTGCTGATAATTAGGATCTTCTCCCCTTGTAGGGGATGCATGTGACTGAGTGTTTCTACCGCAGAGAAAAGCTCATGCGTATCTTGAACGCGGAGTAAGCCTGCGCGCTGGATCGCTGCGTCCTAGGCAGAGTCCAGTCCTTGCACGCTATTGAGTAGCTGCTGAGCCTGCGGGCTGCGACCGCTTTTGATGACCAGTATTGGTTTATTACGCGATGCGCTTCGCGCCGCAGAAAGAAAACGACGGGCATCATGCAAATGCTCAAGATAGATCAAGATGGCGCTGGTTTTGCTGTCTCGTGCTAAAAAATCGAGTAAGTCATCAACGTCGATATCAAGGCTATCACCCAATGCGATAAATAATGAAAAGCCAATCTCACGCTGTTGAGCCCAATCTAGAATCGTATTGGATACGGCCGCAGACTGAGAGATAAACGCCAGCTTGCCAGGCAAAATAGGGACAGGAGAGAAACTGGCATTCATTTTCTGCCACGGAGCCAACAGGCCTAAGCTGTTTGGCCCTAGCAGACGCACATTATGTTGCTGGGCACAGGATTTTAGCTCTTGAGCCTGAGCGTTTGGAGAGGAGAGAACAATCGCTGCTCGGCATCCTTTTTTTCCTAATGCGGCGATGACTTCGATATTGCGTTTAGCATTGATACACAAAATGGCGAGGTCGGGAGCAAAGGGGAGAGATTCTATGTCTGGATAGGCAAGGACACCACAAACGGCCTGATAACGAGGAGTGACGGGCATTACAGGGCCGGAGAATCCTCCTTTCAGCAGATTCTGCATTATCAGGTGGCCGTTACGCCCAACCTTATTTGATGCACCGATAACGGCGATTGATTTGGGGCGTAACAACGATTCCAGACTGCGTTGACTCATAGCCATGACTCCTTGCCGAAGCGGATAAGCTGAGTCTAATACCTCTAGATATTTTCTGCAGTGACCTCTTCACGGTGATGAGGCTTACCTAGCAAATATTGACGACGAAAATAGGTAAAGTGCTGTTGTAACCCCAAAGCCGCTTCGCTATCGCCAGCAATATCCAACAAAGCCGCGGCAACCTCTGCCGTACAGTGCTGATCGTCACGTGCCGACTCGCGTAGCGTGTAGTCACTCTCAAGCTTTGCCTCTAACGAGAAAACGGGGAACTTGTCGAGATAAGGGCTTTTACGAAACATTTTGGTCGCCTCGCGCCATGTGCCATCTAGCATGATGAATAACGGTGGCTTGGCATTCATACTTGTGTCTAGCGTTGTCACGGCCCGCTCTGGGGCATATGAACCGGGAAAAACGACATAGGGTTGATAATCAGGGCTATTAAGTAACGTTAAAAGCGCAGGATCAACCTCGGTGCGCGCCCATTGAAAGGCCGCGGTATTTGGCAAAATATCGGCAATCAGGCGTCCTGTATTACTCGGCTTCATCGGCTCGGTATCGTACATCATCAGACAAAAACGGCTGTTTGCTATGCGTGGTGAGATGGTCTCGCATAAGCAGCGCGTTGCGGGCAATAGACAACGCTGACAGCGCGTGACTCGACCTCCACGGGTAAGAAAGGGTTTTGTTGCTTTGGCTAAGCGTAGCTCACGCAAACGCAGAACGGCATTAGGAGACATCGACTTCTCTGATGAGGCAAAAGCGCTATTTTAAACAAGCGGGCTAGCAGGGTACAGCGGCGATAGGTATGGGCATCGATAAAAAGTAAAAAGCCCAGAATTTCTCTGGGCTTGATAGCATCAATGAGATAACTAAGCTTTAGTGGCAAGTTGTTCGTTGATCCAGCCATCGAATGGCGCTTTTGGCACCGCGCCGTTTAGCATGTCCACCAATTGACCATTTTGGTAAAGCATGATCGTTGGGATACTGCGAATGCGGAAACGGGTGCTGAGCTCGGGTTCTGCCTCAGTGTTGACTTTCACACAGCGAATCTGCCCTGCACGTTCTTCAGCGACCTCTTCAAAAACGGGGGCAAATCCCTGACACGGGCCGCACCATGGTGCCCAAAAGTCGATTAGGACTGGTAATTCGTCTTGGAGAATTTTATCCAGCGTAGCAGACGTTGCGTTAATCACTTCACCATCGAATAACTCATGACCGCAGCGACCGCATTTAGCCTGATCCTCAATGCGCTCTTCGGGTAAACGATTGGTGGTTTGGCAGGATGGACAAACGGTATTCATGGTTAACCTCGTGGTTTGGATAAATATTCCGAGCTTTTCAACGGTAAAAGCAACGTTAATGTTTAGATAATGTTAAGCATTATGGTGCTTGGGGATATTAATCACAATCAGGTTTCCTCAATGGTTATAATAGATGCCAGCTTTTGTCCAAAGCTTAAGTGCTCAGGTTGTTTGCCGCCGTAATTTGTTAGCGGATGCAAGTCATTTGGGTATAGCTTAGTGGTCACACATCAGGTAATCTTCGCGCCCTGCGCGTTGGTGGAGATAGCAATGAACGATTCTTTTAATGGCAAAAATGGCAAGGTCAAAGTGATGTACGTCCGTAGTGAGGACGACAGCAAAGACCGTGACCAAAAATCGCGTCCGGAAGGTAAAGGGCGTCAAGGTGAACGAGGTGGTCGACAGGGCCGTAGTGCTCAGGATGGAGACCGTCGCAACGATCGCCGTGGTGGTCAAGGCCGTAGCCAAGAAAACGATCGCTCACGCCGTCCTGCTGGTGCGAACCGCAGTGAAGGCCGTAGCGAAGGGCGTAGTGAAGGCCCTTATGATCGTTCGCCTTGGAAAACGGTTTCTCGTGCACCGAATGAAGAAGATAAACCAGATCACGGTGGTATCGCCGGTAAGAGCTTTATCGACCCAGAGCAGTTGCGTCGTCAGCGGGCTGAAGAAACTCGAGTCTACGGCGAAAATGCATGTCAGGCTTTGTTTGCAAGCCGTCCTGACGCTATTGTGCGCGCATGGTTTGTTCAGTCGGTAACACCACGTTTCCGAGAAGCTCTGCGCTGGATGGCGGCGAACCGTAAAGCCTATCATGTGGTTGATGATGAGGAACTGACGAAAGCATCAGGAACCGAACATCATGGTGGTGTCTGCTTCCTGATCAAAAAACGTAATGGTCTAGATGCTCGTTCTTACCTGAAAACTGCCGCGGACACCGACTGTGTGCTAGCGTTGGAAGACGTGGGCAACCCGCATAACTTAGGCGGCATCATGCGTACATGTGCGCACTTTGGTGTAAAAGGGCTGATGGTTCAGGATGCGTCGATGCTGGAATCTGGCGCGGCTGTGCGTACCGCTGAAGGTGGCGCAGAGCATATTCAGGCTATTGATGCCGATGGCTTTGATGGCGCGCTGGATGAGTTTCGTCGTGCAGGCTATACCATTGTCACCACCTCCAGTCATAAAGGCACTACGCCGCTGACTAAGGCCACATTGCCTAAGAAAATGGTGTTAGTGTTAGGTCAAGAGCGTGACGGTCTGTCTGAAACCGTTATGCAGCAGGGCGATTTAAGTCTGTCCATCGGGGGGACAGGCCAAGTTGAAAGCTTGAACGTGTCTGTTGCAACCGGCATTCTACTCGCTGAGTGGTGGCGTCAAAACGCGTAGTTGCGTTTTAGATTGAGATGATGAATAGGCGGAGGAAACTCCGCTTTTTTATTGCTGTCATTGATGAGACATTCATACGACAGATAAGCAAAAGGCCGGATTATCCGGCCTTTTTTGTGCGTCTTGCTTAACGCTGGAGATTACTCTTCCAGATCGCCGCAGAAACGATAGCCTTCACCGTGAATCGTCGCGATGATTTCCGGAGTATCTGGCGTAGACTCGAAGTGCTTACGGATACGACGGATGGTCACGTCAACGGTACGGTCATGTGGCTTGAGCTCACGGCCGGTCATTTTTTTCAGCAGTTCTGCACGGGACTGAATTTTCCCCGGGTTTTCGCAGAAGTGCAGCATGGCACGAAACTCACTGCGTGGCAGCTTGTATTGTTCGCCGTTAGGGCTGACTAATGAACGACTGTTGATGTCCAATTCCCAACCGTTAAAGCGATAGCTTTCAACCAGCTTGCGCTCTTCGGTGCCACCGCCCAGATTCATGGTGCGAGACAGAAGATTACGAGCACGAATAGTCAGCTCACGTGGGTTGAATGGCTTAGTGATGTAATCATCGGCACCGATTTCCAGGCCAAGGATTTTATCCACTTCATTGTCGCGGCCAGTCAGGAACATCAGCGCTACATTTGCTTGTTCACGCAGCTCGCGAGCCAACAACAGGCCATTTTTACCAGGCAGGTTGATATCCATGATAACCAGATTGATGTCAAATTCTGACAGGATCTGGTGCATTTCTGCGCCATCATTGGCTTCATGAACGATATAACCTTCCGCCTCAAAAATACTTTTAAGTGTGTTTCGAGTGACGAGTTCGTCCTCGACGATAAGAATGTGCGGGGTCTGCATGTGTTTGCTACCTAAAATTGCCAACAAAATAGAAATAGGGAAGTACAGTAGTCTTGGATCCTAAAACATCAAATCGAGAGTGTGGCTGTTTCGATGATGTAACAACATAGAGATTCAACAGACTAAAGTACGTAAACTCGTTCTTGATGCACTTTCCATCAACGTCAACAACATCGCTAGGTTGGTCAGGGGATGTTACTCCCTACAGCCCCGGTGGTGCCAAAAGCGGCGCACATCCTAACCCTATTAACAGCAATATAACAGCACACACCGCAATTGCCATCCAACAAAACTACGCTTTGTTGACATATATCAAATCCAATTGTAGCACGTTAACAGATTTGTGAAAAACACTTACAAGTATGTGAGCTTAATAACGAACTTAAGCCAGTTTGTCTCTGATTAAGCTCGGTAAATTTGCATGACAAAACTAAACTTTATTCTAGATTTATATAAAATTTAATTCATTGATTGTAAAAATGAATTTATCGTATTTGTTCTAAATAACGTAGTCTCTGCATGTTTTTTGATTAAAATACCTTTTTCCTTTTTTATCTAATAGAAAAATCCGTTTTTTTGTTAAAAAAATGTAACTTTAAAGCTATTGGAAAAACCAGCTAGAGCAAGATAAAGTGCGCTCTGTTAATTACGAATTGTTAAAAATCGGGCATTTATATGCAAATACACATCGTACTGGTCGCTCCGGCCAGACCTGAAAACATTGGCGCTGCAGCAAGGGCTATGAAAACCATGGGGTTTTCATCTTTACGGATCGTTGATAGTCAGGCATATCTTGAGCCTGCCACGCGTTGGGTCGCGCACGGGTCTGGAGATATTTTAGATAACGCCCAGCACTTTAATACCTTGGAAGCAGCGCTGGCTGATGTGGATTTCACCGTTGCGACGACCGCCAGAAGCCGTGCTAGATACCACTATTACTGCTCGCCTCAGGAACTTACGGGTATCTTGCAGGAGAAACAGAGCTGGACTGCCAGTTGCGCTATCGTTTTTGGTCGAGAAGAGTCGGGGTTATCAAACGAAGAACTCGCCTTAGCGGATATTCTGACGGGGGTTCCGATGGTGGCGGACTATCCATCGTTGAATTTGGGTCAGGCGGTGATGGTGTTTTGCTATCAGCTATCGTCGTTGATACAAAATAGGGTCGAAACCCAACAGCTGGCCGAACAGAATCAATTAGTGGCTTTGCGTCATAGGGTTCATCGTTTGCTGAGCGCGTTGAACGTTGAGGACGATCAAAAACTATCAGATTGGCTCGATCAACGACTCGGTTTACTCGCTCAGCGTGACACTTCGATGCTACATACGTTAATTCACGATATCGAAAAGGCGCTGAAAAAATAAGCTAACGAAGAAAAAAACTGAAAACGTCAAATGCTCGGTGAAGGTGCGCAAAGTTATCTCATTCTGCTCAGTCATAAAGTGTGACTCAGTGCACTTTTGCTGAGATAGGGTTTTTATAAAGGTTTTTATGCTGCTTAGGTTATCAGTATGTTGTCGAGTAACAACAGAATTTCGTTGACTTAGTTTGGCCTTTGCTTTAACCAATATAGGGCAGACACAAGAATTTATTGGACAGACAGAGATGCGTATTAGTTTTCATAACTACAGCCTGAACACCACAACAATTATTACCACCACCGATACTACATGTAACGGGGCGGGCTGACGCGTACAGAAAAAGAGAAAGAAAAAAGCCCGCACCTAAACAGTGCGGGCTTTTTTTTAAGCCTAATTCGGGAGAGTGTTACAAATGCGAGTGCTGAAATTTGGTGGTACCTCAGTGGCGAATGCAGATCGGTTTCTGCGCGTTGCTGACATCTTAGAAAATAATGCCCGTCAGGGACAGGTTGCCACCGTGCTGTCTGCGCCGGCGAAAATAACCAATCACTTAGTGGCGATGGTAGAAAAAACGATTGCCGGACAAGATGCGCTGCCAAATATCAGCGACGCAGAAACGATTTTTGCCGATTTACTGACAGGGCTTGATCAGGCTCAGTCTGGATTTGAATATGGCCGCCTTAAACAGCTGGTTGACGCTGAGTTTGCTCAAATCAAACAGGTGTTGCATGGTATCTCGCTGTTGGGACAATGCCCAGATAGTGTGAATGCAGCGATGATTTGTCGCGGTGAAAAACTCTCGATTGCAATTATGGCCGAGCTGCTTAAGGCGCGTGGTTACGGCGTTAGCGTGATTAATCCGGTGGAAAAACTTTTGGCCGTTGGCGGCTATCTGGAATCAACCGTAGATATTGCGGAGTCCACTCGTCGCATCGCTGATGAACCGATTCCTGCCGATCACATGGTATTAATGGCGGGTTTCACCGCAGGTAACGAT
>OATP01001363.1_pt1 | contig 10388 bp, 8 predicted proteins | sample 1495041 | NCBI WGS metagenome assembly OATP01 (sample SAMEA2579972, study PRJEB22360) | human gut metagenome | biome: human gut; feature: human-associated habitat; material: faeces | place: Denmark | collected 2008/2010 | reverse complement strand
TATCTCGCCGTGAGGCGTAAGGAGCCAATATGGACGAGCACCCCAGAAGCAACGTTATCCGCGTTGCACGGGCTGACGTGAGTTAAATCCGTCCCTAATCTGCAACGCATACTTTTAGCCTTAGGCTAACTAAGACATTTAGCGAAAGAAAACTCCTCATTTTGGGGCGGGTTTCTGCACGCTAAAATTAGCGATGAGTATTGTGTTATGGCCCAGATGATCGAACAAACTGATGAAAAACGCAGCCGCAAAAATAACAAGAAAGCCACCTATCTGATTGCAGAAGAATCTGTGGTCAGCCTAGATGCAACTTTGTCTAATCTTTCCTCTAACCTCAATGGATTAGAAGAGGAAGACGCACGCGAACGCCTGCTGGAAACAGGTCCCAATCAGGTAGCTCATGAAAAAGTGCCGCCGGCTTTGGTGCAGCTAATCAGTGCGTTTAATAATCCATTTATCTTTGTACTGATTATTTTTGCGGCGTTTAGTTTCTTCACCTGTTATTGCCTGCCGCTACAACGCGGTGAAGAAACAGATCTCATCGGGGTGATCATCATTTTAATCATGGTGTCTTTGAGTGGATTACTGCGCTTCTGGTAGGAGTTTCGCACTAATAAAGCCGCCGATGCGTTGAAATCCATGGTGAGAACCACCGCCACCGTTCTACGCCGAGCTCATCCAGCAGCAAAAACCGAATGCAAAGAGATCCCTCTGCAAGACTTGGTACCGGGCGATATCATTCTGCTCTCCGCAGGAGATATGGTTCCAGCCGACGTTAAATTGATCGAATCTCGCGATCTGTTTATCAGCCAAGCCGTGCTAACCGGCGAGGCGATCCCGATTGAGAAATACGACGTCACCGCCAGCGTTAGTCAAAAATCCTGCGACACTGGTAGCAGTGAAGGCGATCTGCTGGAGTTATCCAACATCTGTCTGATGGGAACAAACGTGGCCAGCGGCACCGCCAAAGCGGTCGTGGTCGCTACGGGGGCAAAAACCTACTTTGGTTCACTGGCAAAATCTATCGTCGGCACTCGTTCGCAAACCTCGTTTGACCGTGGGGTAAACAGCGTAAGCTGGCTGTTAATTCGCTTCATGCTAGTGATGGTGCCAGTCGTTCTCCTGATCAACGGCTTCACCAAAGGTGATTGGGCCGATGCCGCACTGTTTGCTTTAGCGGTTGCCGTGGGCTTGACCCCTGAAATGCTGCCGATGATCGTAAGCTCAAACCTTGCCAAAGGTGCGATCGCGATGTCTCGCCGCAAAGTCGTGGTTAAGCGTTTGAACGCCATCCAGAATTTCGGCGCAATGGACGTCCTGTGCACCGATAAAACCGGTACGCTGACTCAGGACCGTATCATTCTCGAACACCATATAGACATCAATGGGCGCGAGAATAAAGAGGTGCTTCAACTGGCGTGGCTGAATAGCTATCACCAAAGCGGCATGAAAAATCTGATGGATAAAGCGGTGATTCGCTTCGGCCGCGCGCGTCCTGAAGTTGAAGCAATGGCGCGCTTTAGCAAGATTGATGAGCTGCCTTTCGATTTCATTCGTCGTCGTCTATCTATTGTGGTCAGCGACGAGCATCGCCGCCACACGCTGATTTGCAAAGGTGCCGTTGAAGAAATGCTGGCTATCGCCACCCATATCAGCGATGACGGCAATATTTTACCGCTCGATGAGAAGGCGCGTGCCGAGCTGCTGCAGTTAGCAACCCACTACAACGAACAAGGCTTCCGCGTGCTCATGGTGGGAACTCGTGATTTGGGTATCGATGGTTGCGTATTCCCACTCAGCAACAGCGATGAACGCGATTTGGTCATCTGCGGATTACTGACGTTCCTCGATCCACCAAAGGCATCTGCCGCAGAAGCGATCACTGCGCTGCGCGAAAATGGCGTCATGGTCAAAGTGTTGACCGGTGATAACCCAATCATCACCAGCAAAATTTGCCGTGATGTGGGCTTAGAACCTGGTGAACCCTTGCTAGGCAGCGAAATTGAAGGAATGAGCGACGAGCAACTATCACTGTTAGCGGAGCAGCGTACCGTCTTTGCCAAGCTCACGCCGCTGCAAAAATCTCGCGTACTTAAAGCGCTGCAGGGCAACGACCATACCGTTGGCTTCCTCGGTGATGGTATCAATGATGCACCAGCGCTGCGCGATGCCGACGTCGGTATCTCAGTCGATACGGGCACTGATATCGCGAAAGAGTCAGCCGATATTATCCTGCTGGAAAAAGATCTGATGGTGCTGGAAGAAGGTGTGATCACCGGACGAGAAACCTTCGGCAATATCATTAAATACCTGAACATGACCGCTAGCTCCAACTTCGGCAACGTGTTCTCCGTTTTGGTGGCAAGTGCCTTTATCCCATTCTTGCCAATGTTGGCGATTCAGCTGTTGCTGCAAAACCTGATGTACGACATCTCACAGCTCTCTTTGCCGTGGGATAAAATGGACAAAGAATTCCTGCGTAAACCACGTAAATGGGATGCAAAAAATATTGGACGTTTCATGTTATGGATTGGGCCAACGTCGTCTATTTTTGACATCACGACCTACGCCATTATGTGGTTTGTGTTTGCTGCCAATAGCATCGAACATCAGGCATTGTTCCAGTCTGGCTGGTTTATTGAAGGGCTACTGTCACAAACACTCGTTGTGCATATGCTGCGTACTCAAAAAATCCCGTTTATTCAAAGCACTGCGGCGCTGCCGGTAATGCTAACAACGGGGCTAATTATGGCGCTGGGTATTTATATTCCCTTCTCACCGCTCGGCACCTGGGTTGGTTTGCAGCCGTTGCCATGGCAGTATTTCCCATGGTTAGTGGGTACGCTGTTCAGCTATTGCGTTGTTACTCAACTGATGAAGCGCTTCTACATTCGTCGCTTCGGGCAGTGGTTCTAAACTAGCACTTCTATTTACTCTCTAAGCTGCGGCAGTGATGTCGCAGCTTTTTAACTGCAATATTGCTTATTACTCACATTCTCTTTTTCAATTTCTCCCCTTCGGCACTTCTCGCATACTCAACAAACCTTGCGGCATTATATTCTCGTGTTAGGCCAGCATATTTCATGCCTAGCCACTGCTCACAACTTAAGGAAAGCCGCTATGCAAGCATTTTGGGAAGACCGTTTGATAATTGCCGATTTAATGACGGGTTGGATGCACCGCGATCTCGCCGAATGGGACAAAATGCTAGAGCTATTCCATACAGATGGCACCATTGAGGTCACCTGGTTTGAAGGGTTGTTTACTGATTTCGTAAAAGGCTCGCAGCGCATGGGCGGCTCAGCGCTGGTGACCAAACATCTCATCAGCTCACCGATGATTGAATTTCACGGTGATAAAGCCATCGCAGAAACTAACGCCATGATTGTGATCGAAAATGCGCAGATGAGACTCGGCGCGACCGTCCATAATCGTTTTTACGATTGGGTAGAAAAACGTAACGGTGTATGGAAAATTCCCCGCCGTCAGGCAATTTACGATTTTGGTTCGTTTAATTTCCCTCAAGGAATTATCGACATCGATACTGCCTGTGCTAACAAATATCCGATTGCCTACGCGCCGCTTGCCTATTTACTTGAGAAAAGCGGTTTTCCAGTAGAGCGTGAATTTGCCACCAAGGGCAGTCATTTAGAAACCACAATGAAAGCCGAAGGACAGGCTTGGTTGAAAGGATAATAAAGGTAGCCTGACTCCGCTCCGTTCTGGAGCGGAAGTCTCAATGTCACACATTCGCCACCGCTTGTGCACAGGCCCAAGCGGAACTCCATGCCCATTGGAAATTATAGCCACCGAGCCAGCCCGTCACATCAACCACTTCGCCAATGAAAAACAGCCCCGGCACTTTATGTGCCTGCATGGTTTTCGAGGAAAGCTCGTGGGTATCAACGCCGCCCAACGTCACTTCTGCGGTACGATAGCCTTCGGTGCCATTCGGCACGACCTGCCATTCTTGTAATGTTTCAACTATCTGCACCTGCTGTGGAGCATTCAGCTGTTTAAGCGTGACGTCAGGAATTTGCCCCAACGTTTGTAAACATTCAACCAAACGCTTCGGTAGTTGTTTTGCTAGCGTATTTTTTAGGCTTTGATTTGGGTGCTCAGTGCGCTCCGCGTCCAAGAAAGCGGCCAGATCACAATCCGGTAGCAGGTTGATTGTCACTTTCTCACCGGCTTGCCAGTAGCTAGAAAGCTGGAGGATCGCTGGACCCGAGAGGCCACGATGGGTAAACAGAATACTCTCGCGGAAACTGGTGCCTGATTCAGCGGTGACTACCGATGGAACCGCTACGCCAGACAGCGTTTGCAGATGATCCAATAGTGGCTTATGCAGTGTAAACGGAACCAAACCCGCACGAGTCGGCAGCACGTTCAGGCCGAACTGCTCAGCAATCTTATAGCCGAAAGGCGTTGCGCCCAATCCAGGCATCGACAAACCACCGCTCGCGATCACCAAAGATCGGCAGTTCACCTGTTCACCGTTAAGCTGAAGCGAAAATTCTCCGCTGTCTAAACGCTCAACGCTCAAGATTTCGCTGCGCAAACGAAGAGTAACCTGCCCTAGCTCGCACTCTTTGAGCAGCATATCCACGATCTGTTCAGCGGAATCATCGCAAAACAACTGCCCCAACGTTTTCTCGTGATAGGCAATCTGGTAACGACTCACCAGCTCAATAAAATCCCATTGGGTATAGCGAGCCAGAGCCGATTTGCAGAAGTGTGGGTTCTGCGATAAATATGCCGCGGGTTCGGCATACATATTCGTAAAATTACAGCGACCGCCGCCCGACATCAGGATTTTTCGCCCTGCCTTTTTGCCGTTATCAACGACGAGAACGCGCTGACCGAGTTGCCCTGCTTGAGCCGCACAAAACAACCCCGCGGCACCAGCGCCGACGATCACTACATCAAAATTTTCCACACATAACCTCTTATTTCGTGGTTCTAAATGCAACCACGAACGCTAATACCGATTTTTCTAATATGAGCTACTCTGGTAATAAACGGCAAAACAAACCCAGACTCACGGCGGTGGATTGTAAACGGGGTAAATCCTCATCGCCAGCGCGAGAAAAAATTTATCTCGAAATATTCATACAACATACTGAAATGATAGGACTAATCCGAGATATGTATCTATTAACTGCGTGAATAAATCAAAAAAACGTCATATTTTGCTTTTCCCCAGCACGCGTTCTCGCAGATAATGCGCCGCGTTCATGACCACTAACTGGCGTAACGCTTATGCTACATCTATTTGCAGGGCTGGATTTTCACACTGGCCTCATGTTAGTCCTGGCACTGCTGTTTGTTCTGTTTTATGAAGCCATCAATGGTTTCCATGACACAGCAAACGCAGTCGCAACAGTTATCTATACTCGTGCACTTCGTTCGCAGATTGCGGTCGTTATGTCGGGTATTTTCAACTTCTTAGGTGTGATGTTGGGTGGCCTCAGCGTCGCCTACGCAATTGTGCACCTCCTTCCAACAGATTTGCTGTTGAACGTGGGATCGACTCACGGTCTAGCAATGATGTTCTCTCTGCTTTTAGCGGCGATTATCTGGAACCTCGGCACCTGGTATTTTGGTCTGCCGGCATCCAGTTCTCATACGCTAATCGGCGCGATTATCGGTATTGCACTGACTAACGCACTGATGACCAACACTTCCGTGGTGGATGCTCTCAACATTCCGAAGATGATAGAAATCTTCTTATCGTTGATTTTGTCCCCACTGATCGGCCTAGTACTGGCTGGTCTGATGGTATTTGCACTGCGTCGCTACTGGAGCGGAACGAAAAAACGTCGCCGCATCCATATGACACCTGCTGAACGTGAAAAGATTGATGGCAAACGCAAACCACCATTCTGGACGCGTATTGCCCTGATTCTGTCGGCGGTTGGCGTGAGTTTCTCTCACGGTGCTAACGATGGTCAGAAAGGCATCGGTCTGTTGATGCTGGTATTAATTGGTGTGGCTCCGGCCGGCTTTGTGGTTAACATGGACGCCACTGGCTATGACATCACCCGTACCCGTGATGCGATCACGCATCTGGAACAGTATTACCAGAAGCATCAGGAAGCCCTACCACATATCGTTGGTATTGAAGAGCATCAGCCAGTGGCACCAACCACCGGTAACAATGATTTCCATTGTGATTCTTCTCGTGCGCTGATTGCTATCGACCACAGCAAAGCTTTGCTGAATAACCTGCAACGTTATGATGAGCTAAGCGTCGATCAACGTAATCAAATGCGTCGTTTACTGATGTGTGTTGCAGATACCGCAGGTAAAGTGGCTAAGCTGCCTGAAACAGATGCTCAGGATAAGCGCTTCCTGAACGATCTGCGTAAAGATCTGCTGGAGACCGTTGAGTACGCACCGATGTGGATTATCGTTGCCGTTGCTTTGGCCCTGTCTCTGGGGACCATGATTGGCTGGTGGCGACGACTATCGGTGAGAAGATTGGTAAGAAAGGCATGACCTATGCGCAAGGCGTTTCCGCGCAGATGACGGCCGCCATCTCCATCGGTGTAGCAAGCTATACCGGTATGCCGGTTTCAACCACTCAGGTGCTCTCTTCTGCGGTTGCGGGTACCATGATCGTGGACGGCGGCGGTGTTCAGAGTAAAACCATTAAGAGCATTCTGTTGGCATGGGTTCTAACCCTTCCGGTAGCGATTGTTCTTTCCGGTGGTCTGTACTGGCTAGCCCTGACTTTCGTAGTCTAAAGCTCGTTTAAACGATTAAAAAGCCCGTTTAATAAACGGGCTTTTTTTTGACTTACATTAGGCCTCTAATCAGAATAATACCGATAAACAGCGGGCCAATGTAACGCCAGGTAATGCGCAGACATGCTCGCCAAAAAGGAGAGATATCCTGCGGTACCAGCGTCGCAGCACGTGGCGACCAGCCAAAGACCAGGCAGATAATAATACCGAACAACGGCATCATCAGATTCGACGTCAAGAAATCCAACACATCAAACAGCGTTTTTCCAGCCAGCGTAAAACCGCTTAATTCGCCAAAGGACAAGGTCACAGGGATCCCCGCTAGCATAATACTTGCGGTAATAATCAGGCTCGCGTTACGGCGTGACCAGCCCCAGCGTCCTTGGGCAAAGGCCACGATATTCTCTAACAACGATATCGACGAGGACAGCGCTGCAACTAACAGCAACAAGAAGAAAGCCACCGCCAGAATACTTCCCCCCGGCAGATGAGCAAAGAAAACGGGCATGGTCATGAAGGTCAGCCCCAGACCCGCAGCAGGATCTAATCCGGCTGAGCTTAATGCAGGGAAAATCATCAGCCCCGCCAACACACAAACCAGACACGACAATGTGACGACCCAAACACTAGAGCGCCCAATGCCTCGGCTATCTGGCAGATATGCGCCATAGGTAACATGAATCCCTAAACCAATGGACAGAGAGAAGAAAGCCAGCCCCAACGCATCCAGCACGCTTTTACCCGTCAGATGGCTAAAGTCTGGATACAGGAACATCTTCAGACCCGCACTAGAGCCCGGCAATGTCATCCCCACGACAATCAGCACCAGCATAATCAAGAATAACAAAGGCATCATGACCTTAACCGCTTTCTCAACGCCGCGCTGCACACCGCCCAACACCACATAGCACGTCAAGGCCGCAAACAATAAATGAGTGATAACCGGCAGGTAAGGATTGCTTATAAAATCAGTAAACAACGAATTCAACTGGCTGGAGTCCGTAATGTTCAGTTTGCCTGCTCCCGCCATGAACGTGTAGCCCACCGTCCAGCCCCCCACCACGCTATAGAAACTGAAGATGCACCATGAACACGTCACGCCCAGAACGCCTACCCAGCCCCAATGGCGCCCCGCCAGCTGTTTGAAGGCCTTGACCACGCCTTCGCGCGTATGACTGCCCAGCAGTGTCTCAGCCATGAATACGGCCAGTCCCAGAGTAAAGCTGAACACCAAGAAAACAATCAGGAATGCACCGCCGCCATTGGTGGCAGAAACGTAGGGAAACTTCCAGATAGCACCAATGCCAATTGCCGAACCTGCTGCGGCTAAGATATGTCCAATCCGAGATGACCATTGCTGGCTCATGCAGACCTCCGCAGGGAGGGGATAATGCTGAACGTCATGTTGAAACTCCGGTGTTAAGAAAATGGTGCCGGAGGGTGCTAGAGACAACAAGGCCGCCCTTCCGGCGGCCTTGTTTAATATGGATGCGTGCAGGCCACCTAGCTGATAAGGAGAAGAAGGAGGCTGAGTTGGAGGTTAACTGTGTGCACGTTAGGATGTCCTAAAATTGAATACCGTTTCAAATTAATCAATGCACATCGTCCCTGCAATCATTATTTTCAGTTTTACCTTTTTGCAACATGCTGATACTGCATTTCACGCGTAGTGCTTATCTGCACCCTCGCCAGAACGAAGGTGCCATAATTTCATTAATATCAATTGGCTACTAATACCAAATCGCCATAGCGCACAGACATACCACGACGAGGCCACACAGTCCGCTGGTTAAAACAAACTGGCGACGCAAACGCTCACAGCGGCGAATAAACTCATCATCATGGTGATCGAGGTAGCGCTGAGCCTGAATATAACGCACTAAGCGCACTTGCTTACTAGGCTGTCCATGAGACGTAAAGAATCCGCCACCATCAACATATTGATAAAGCAGCGGATCACAACCGCGTAGAACAACCAGTAGCGCGCGTAGCGAGGAGTAATAACGCAGCATGTTAATCACGCACACAAGAAACAATGCCCAAAAAAGCGCGACGGTATTAATCATGATCTCCTCCCGGCATCCTCTCCAGCAAATAATGAGAACTGTGAGATAACGGTGCCTTGTCTATTACTCGCCAGACAACCTTAGCCCGACAGTTTCGTCAGGCTAAACCACGATGTTTATTATCAAGGTAGGCAAAAGGCTAGTAGCACAATAACAAATCACGCTACGCGGCACTGCCTCATTAATCAGTTTAGGAAAAGAACGGAGAAACGGTATCGAGATCACAAAATTAATTTTGCTGATTTTATGATGAAACGCAGAATGCGCTAGCTAATGATTTAGCTTCGCTATTAATTCCTATAAAAAAACGGCGAAATAGAGAGAAAGCGAATAACAAAAGCAAAAAAAGGTGAAAATTTTTCCTCCTAAGATAATCAGCTCTTGCTTTACAACCGCGCTATCCTTATAAAAAACGGGTCTACTTTTTTTAGCTGCTGGCAAAAATGCTCTTTTCTTTAACGGCCTGAATTGGTGTTTTTTTCCTCACTTAACGTGTTTTTGCATTTAAAGTGAACCTTTTCAGCTGAAAGTATGTGCAGCCTTAGCGTAAAAGAGTAAAACAGTAGTTAAAAGCAATATGTTAAGAAATTTGCATTGTGAGTGTGAGCAGGACGACACCCTCGCAATCTGAACGATGCTAACATGCAGGCATGCAAGAGAAGCCAGGTAGCGACACCCAATGCCTGCTACCCCGTTAACCGGCTTTATGGAAGGAGTAAACTTATGGCTTATAAACACATTCTGGTTGCTGTAGACCTTTCCCCAGAAAGTAACATCTTGGTTGAGAAAGCAGTATCTATGGCGCGCCCTTATGACGCTAAAGTTTCTCTGATTCACGTGGATGTTAACTATTCTGACCTGTACACCGGCCTAATTGACGTGAATCTGGGCGACATGCAGAAACGTATTTCTGACGAAACTCACCACGCCCTGACCGAGCTGTCTCAGAACGCAGGCTATCCAATTACGGAAACCCTGAGCGGGAGCGGTGATTTGGGTCAGGTACTGGTGGATGCGATTAAGAAATACGATATGGACTTGGTACTGTGCGGCCACCATCAGGATTTCTGGAGTAAGCTGATGTCTTCTGCTCGCCAGTTGATCAATACCGTACACATCGACATGCTGATTGTTCCATTGCGTGACGAAGATGAAGATTAAGTCTTAGTAAACTTCATCTTTCTTAAGTTTAGTTTTCAGCGCCCGCTTTGCGGGCGTTTTTGTTTTTGTGCTGCGTCAATGCTAAAGCGGGGGGACTCTGCGCGCTTATGGTGCCAGAGAGTAGGGATGAGGCCTTGTACTCTAGTTGTTTAGTGGAAATTTCGCCCGCTGCTTCGCAGGTACCCGAATCTCGTCATTCCGGCTTTAACGGAACGAACGGCAATCGCGAGTATTCGGCGCATCCCTGCGCCTCACCCCTTCGGGGCCAACGCAAGCGTTGTTCAAATTTGCTCCAGGCAAATTTGTCCTGGCTCCTCCGTTCTTTCGCCGACGTCCTTGTCGGCGAATCCTAGCCTACATTCCTCTCTTCGGCTGAAGAACAACGTGCCGGAAAAGGTCAACGTCAAAACCA
>OATP01001362.1_pt1 | contig 10390 bp, 12 predicted proteins | sample 1495041 | NCBI WGS metagenome assembly OATP01 (sample SAMEA2579972, study PRJEB22360) | human gut metagenome | biome: human gut; feature: human-associated habitat; material: faeces | place: Denmark | collected 2008/2010 | reverse complement strand
AGCAACATGGCATCACCACCGCCAGCGGTTGTGGAGTATTGAATTTCAGTTTTTAAAGTGTCGTCAGCGCCGGATGGGAACCCCCAAGAGAGCAAAACACCCCATAATAGCGGATCAGCTTTAAACCCAACCGGGAGTGGCGGCTTACCCTCTTTCCCGTTTAGTGTTATCTCTAGTGATGTATTCCATGGTGATGATATTTCGCTAGCGTTTATAGCCCGTACGCGAACACGATAACGCCCTGCGTAAATCCCTGTAACATCAAAGCCAGTAACGGAAGAGCGTGGCATGCTTATCCAGTTGCCATTGTCCTTACACCACTCAGCCACATAAGCAATCGCATTGGGCTCAGCATCCCACCCTGCATGCATCGTGGTTATTGCTATACCCTGACTAACGATTGAATTGCTAGTGATTTGAATATTAGCTGGCGGAGCCTGCACACCTGGTGGAATTACCGTTATCGGGCGATCATCAATTTTCGCACCAGTATCAATGCGGGCGTATTTGTCAGGGTCATGCTCAACACAGGAAATATTGAAAGTGTTATCGTTGTTATCCTCAATGCTGATAACTCGATATAACTGAATAGCTAGGTCGTCAGCCTCAATACCCCAAATTGCCTCTGGTTCTGGCGTTTCACTATAGGCGGTTGAAACAGTGACAATGTCACCATTTACGGCAGTTATTGTGCGAGATTGCAATGATCCAGATGGCAAATTGACCTGCAGGCGATCCCCTTCCTTGGTATCTGGCTTGCGGTCTAATTTAATGTTTCTGCCATTTACAGCAGAAATTCTCCCACTGTAGACACGCCCTGCTCTACGCTGGTCAGGAAGGCCAATAATATAACCGGGCATGGGTAACTGCCCCTCTAGCCCAGTAGTGAAGCTAGCGGCACCATCCTTGCTGTTGGTTAGTATGGCACATAACCCCCTGCGCCTTGCTTCGCTTTGACGCGTACAACCAATGGCCGATAGCTCAATCTGATTAACGCTATAGCGCCGCATTAATGCCATATCTGAAACGGCTTCGATTTCATCTTGATAATTCGTTACCGGATTTGACCAACTAATAAGCGCCTGGGTAACGCGATTGCGTTGGCTACCGCCTACATAATTAATTTTTCCCACAATATTTGCATGGGTAAAGTTGCGGAATACATCGCGCGGCATATCGGCAATAACTGAAAGCTGATTATTCATCCATGAAGTCATGCCACGGAAGATGCCGGCCACGTCGCGCAATACGGTAAAGGCGTCAGCTTGCGATTGAATATAAACATCGCACATATGGCGCGGCTCCACACCATCGCCGCCTCGGCCATCCGGTACCATCTGATCGCAATATTGCGCGATGCGGTAGAGTTCCCACTTATCAACTTGCTCGATAGTCAAACGACGGCCAAGGCCGAAACGCTTTTCAATGATCAAATCAAAGAGAACCCACGCAGGGTTATTGCTTACGGCAAATTTAAAGGTTCCGTCCCAACTGCCGGAATAAGTGCGCATCTTTGGATCGTAGTTAGTCGGAACACGGATCAGGCGCCCATCTGGCCTGCAACTAATTTTAGGGATATTGGAAAAAAGCTTGGAATCAAACTCCACGAATAACAAAGCTGTATTCGGATAACGTAATTTAGCGTCGATCACTTCTGCGATAGCTTCAATCGTCGATTTGCTGGCGATTTTTGCACTCGTAGAATCAGCTGTAAGGCGACGAATGCGCACTTGCCATCCGGTATTAGCCGCAGGTAGATTAATACGATGGCTGCGCTCGTAAAGCGTCGTCGTTTTGCCATCTACCGCAGTTTTCAAAACGGTTTCATAGGCTCCGCCATCTATCGCCAAATCGATTTCATATTCCACGCGATAACCTATCAAATCACCGTTATCTTTTTGCTGTTGTAGCGCGGGAAAACCAAGGCGAATGCGCACGGCTGATAGCTGCGTATTATTGATAGCGCGGATCCACGGCTGAGACTGTTTTAATTCGGTGTTAATCGTGATTTCATTTTCTACGCTTGGGATCCCTTTGATATAGGTCTGCGCCTGCGTACCTGGCCGATATTCCCATGTAACGCCCGGAAAATTATTGCTTCCGTCTGCGTTCATAATTGGCGTTCCATCCAGATAGATATGCTTACCATCCAACGTACCGCCCAGCTCGCCTTCCGCAAGCGCTAAAAGAATCTTTGCGCGGGCAACTGACTGTAGGCTGTCTGGTGATTCTGAAGGCTGGCGACCACTACCGCCTCCGCCTTTGTTACCTTGGATTAATTGCATAATTCCTCGCATAAAAAAAGGCCGCCCGTAGGCAGCCTATTTGATTCTTTTAACGCTATTGCTGATCTTCAGCGTAAATGCCTGCCGAAGCGATGGCACCGCCTATTTCGCGGTTATTGTCTTGCGTATAAAGGACGCCAACGGGATTGCCTTGCGTCGTGGTATTCACTGGCCCGCCGAAGGCGTAAGACGGTTTATTATCTGGACCCTCACGCATTGAAAGGCCCGTTGGTTGTGGTGCTATCATCTGCATAACGCCGCCGATTGCCATTGACGCACCTACTAGCGCCGCGGTACCCCATGCGCCAGAAATGGCAAAGCCGGCAGAACCAAGCAAGCCAACTGCGGCGCCACCAGTCATAAAGCCAGCTACGGCAATTAAAGCAACGCCTAATACCGTTTGAAAAATGCCGCCGCGTTTGCTGCCGGTAATAATCGGGGCGATGCGAATTTCTAGACTTCCTGAATTATCTGTTAATTCGCTTTCGCCGATATTTTTCTTACCTTTAAAAACGGCATATTCAATGCCGCGCTGGGTAGAAGAATTCATGAAAGCTTCAAAGCCAGGGATAACGACGGATAGCGCCTTCACGGCTTCGTTCTGACCGCAAGCCGATGTACTCGGCCAAACGTGGTACCCAACACGCCGTAAAGTCGGATAGTTTTTAGCCCTTCGTTTAATTGGCTCATCACATCAGATCCTTATATCTAACCACTTTCATTGTGCGATCAACCCAATAACCGCCATACGGTACGCGCTGGCTTAATTGGCCGTATAAGTGATGTAACAGCATCCCATTTTCAACCAGAATGCCGGCATGGTTCCATTTATCGGCCTGTACCTGCATCATGACCATATCGCCTTCGCGCGTCGGCCCTTCAAATTCACGAAAGCCGCATTCAAACCAACAATCGTGATAAAAGTTTTCATCGTGTCCGTCTTCCCACCAATGATGCTCTACGCTGTAATTAGGCAATTCAATCTCATGATTCATGCGGAAGTAATCGCGAATTAAAGACCAGCAATCAGCATGGCCCAAATCGAATTGCCGGCCAACGAGCGGCCGATCTCCGCGCGGGTAAATCGTTCTTATATCGCCTTCCGGCCATGACGCTATAACCCATGGCAACTTTGTTTCATCACATAGATTTTTGTCGCGTTCCGATGCTTGCGTGGTGGCGTCAGGATGGCTATGCACAATAGCGGTAACTGTTCCCCAATCTTCGGCCGTGGCGTAGTCCTCCGGCGCCAGAATGAATCCGTATTCGGGGCCTTCTTTTTTTTTCTCATTCGATGGAAGGATATTGCGGCAAGGAAAATAACGCTCTACGCGGGATTTTTGGGCAACTACGCCGCAGCACTCCAGCGGGTAAGCCTGTTTGGCGTGGGCCATGATGGCCGCTAACGTTTTATCTTGCATTGGTCTATCTCCGAATCAAAGAGCTACCAGGAAAACCACCGAAATCTAATTCGGCCATTTCTCCAAAACGTAATTTACAAGATGATAAACAACCTGAGCATGCATCTTGGCTGGGATCGTCCGTTGGTTTATCGTCCATGGTAAACATGCCATTTTGTCCCGCATATGAGCAGCCAATACCGGTGCGGTATTCGTTATTCATGGCCCATTGGCAAAGCGAGTGAATTTGTCGGGTAGGAATGCGCAGGCCTTGTAAGTCGATCGGGCTACTTAACGTAAATTCGACTTGTTCGTCGTTTTCACCGCTTCGGCTATCGATGAAGAAAACCTGCGTAAATTCTTGTTCTGGATCGGCTTCGGGATTACCTTCTGGAAAATTGCGCGCATCTAAATAATGTTTGAATGTTTCGTGAACGGTCACTTTCGCTTGAACCATATCTTGATAAGCAATGCACATAGCGCCGATCGTGCCGTCTAAGTTTGCTACTGTTAATTTAGGCTCTGCCGCTGTTCCATCTGTCGAATATGAAAGGCCTGAAAGCTCACACGGCCACGCGCCATATTCTTTACCTTGCCACCATATCGACTTCGCTTTTAATTTCGACTCGTCCCCGCCGGCTGCCGCGATTTCCTCCGGTGTATGGGGAATAGTGTCATTATGAAAGCGCAGGATCCCTGCGTTGAATGCTTCGCCATCAACTTCAATAAGTCGAATGCGGTTACCTGGTTCAAGCTTTTGAACGTCGCTAGTAATTTCCATGATTACCCCATAAAAAAAGGCTATCCGAAGATAGCCCTTTGTTTTGTGATCGATTGATGCGCTTTACGGCGCGTATGATTGTTCGAATGTAGCCGATACCGTCATTGTTTTGCCGCCCACTGGCGTTGCCCTGATAGAGTCACTAGCAATGCGATATAACCCCTGTTTGCCGTATGGCGGCGTCCAGACAAAGGACTTAATCACATGGCGCCGAACGAAGGAAAGGATCGGGAGCATTTCACTTTCTAAGCCACTGAAGCTTAGAGGCCAGCTTTGTTGCTCTGGGTTAATACCATCGGCGGCCACTTGCTCGTAACCATCGCCAAACTTGGCCGTTCTAACGCGCTGACTAAAAGAGCCTTCCGGCTGGCCCTGCGTTCGCCATGTGAATGTTTCTAAGGCCATTTCCATTCTCCGAGCATAAAAAAATCCGCACTTAGCGGGTTAAATTCTTCATTGGCGGACTTTTCCGCCGATTAAAAAATCTTGCGTAAATCCACATCGTACACCGCTAACCAAGCGGCTCGAGGCCACGACTTAACGGATCCAAATCTAGGGTCGTATACATCATGCGGCGTGACCTCGTTCTCACGACACCACCTACGAAGTGGCTGCCATTTGAACTTCTTGCCCAGTTTCTTCTCTACTGGGATGATAGCCGCATAATTTTTACCTTCACCAAGTCTCTCTGCTAGATTATTCCTCTCACGAACTGCGATAGATGCCGTTGTCATTGCGGTAACTTCACGCTTCTCAGAAATCCAGCGTTTTTCTTTTACAGCTCGATCACGCTGCTCAGTGATAATGCGATTCTCTTTCACCTTTGCTAGCAAATCTTCCAGAGCTTCCTCATAAGTAAGCGGAATTCCTGATATGGGCGCTGGTCTGAAATACGAATCCTCCAAGCGCTCGAAGAAGCATCACGCTTCATCCGTATCGATAATTTTTGACATACGCGCTGCGCCCTTCTCTGTCCACAGCGTGATTGACCTAGCTCGCTTACCAACAGAGTAACCGTCAGTTACTCTGTTCTTGAATTCCTTCAACTCTGATCCAGTTAAAAGGAAATAATGCTTACCATCTCCGAAGCGATCGAGGTTTCTAGATAGGTTGTTGCGGATATTTACTTCGTCTGTACCGTAGCCGGCAGCCAGTGTCTCAGTAGTAACCACCCGAACCCCATTCCATTCAATTACTGGAAAAGTATCAGGATCGACAGAGGGTAAATAGTTTGCTACATTTACAGCAGTTGATGTTGATTGTTGCATATAAGACTCCAATCATTAGTTGATGTAAGCCGCCAGTTACAGCTGGCGGTTTTTCTTTATGCGTCTCCGCACAAATCAGTGAATTCGTTTGCTTTTCGCCGATCTCTCCAGCCCAAGATGTATTCCATAAGTTAATGAACCCAGTGATTTGAGGTGATCAACCAACTCAGCCGCTACAGGCGAGTTTATAGCTCTTAGTGCTGGATCTAGCTGAAGACACCATGCTTCGTAGATAAACTTAAAATGCTTTCTAGCGACTGTCATATTCCTTGCGTGCATCTCAAAATCGAAAGCTGGGTTAATGTTCCCCTGCTCTACTTCGCGATCCAGAATATCCAGCACCCAGCGGCGGAACTCTTTGGCAACCGTAGTGCGTGAAAACATGCCTAATAGATGCGCACCACGAAGTGAGAAAACTCGAGAATCTTGCACACCACCAGGGGTGGTTAAAGCGACCACCCCTGTCATATTCACCGTAAATTCATCTGCATGCTTGCGATAAAGACGGTGGATAGCTTTATCATCAGAGTACCCAAGCGCCTCACCAACTTCTGCAGCTGTCAGCCAGATTTGCCCTGCCATCTCCATGTAGGAGAAGTTGGTATTGTGGAAAGTTAATTCTTTGTTCTGTATACTGTTCATGTTGGTTTCCTTGCATACGGTTACTGACTTAGAAACCCCGTTTGTGTTAGCGCGCTGCGGGGTTTCGCCATTTTTACTGACCATTCGCCCTCTCCTCTCTCAGGCAACGAGCCAAGCGCTGCACAATCGCAGAGTTAATTGAAATACCATCCATCTCTGCCATACGACGGATTTCTTCTTTCATGCGCTCAGGTAAGCGCAGTTGAAAACTTTGGCTTTTACGCCCTGTATACATTACGTCGCTCATTTATTACCTCTCATCGAATGGTGTCAAGTTGGTGCTAGAACCAATTTAGCACTATTTATGATGATGTCAAGTAGGTGCTACTATGATAAAAATTTGCATCACAGGGTCTGTATCAATGAGTAAGTTTCCAAGCCAAGAGATGGATAGATTCAATATTCGCCTGCCATCAGGAATGAGAGAAGCTATAGCCGAAAGGGCTAAAGAGAATGGTAGGTCAATGAATACAGAGTTAATATTCATCATTGATGAAGCTTTGAAATCACCTATACCATCACAAGTTGATAATTCTAGGTTCATGAAAACCTACAAAGACCTAGCAGAAAGAAAACCATCAAATCCAGAAGAGTTTGAGAAATGGGAAAGGGAAATGACTGACGTTACATTCTTCCTCATGGAGCAGATAACTTCTTATACCCAGATGTATCAGGCTCTAAAAAGTCTTCATAACACCTCTATGGTAGATGTATTCAAAAACAAAAAGCCCACCTAGTGGGCCTTATTCGTTCCGTAGTTAGTTTCGATACAAAACTATTGATGTAATGATGACCGCGAACACTACCAATACTAAAATGATGGGATACTTCATGTTCACGCCGTCAAGTCGGATACTCTTAACTTCGCTTTTTTCTTCAGTCTCACCAAGTTTTATTGGCTCAAGATCACTGCCGCAATGCTTACATTTAACGGCTTCTGCACTTACAAATTCAGCGCATTTCGGGCATTTTATACGGCTATACGATAGCTTTAGTCGCTCTCCAAATATTGCGACTAGCAAACCGCATAAAGTAATAAAGCCGCCAATAATTATATTATTTTGTTTTGTTGCTAGTAGTCCGATGTTGTTAACTCTATAGCCACCATTAACTACCACGCTTACGTCCATGAGTAAGGCCGCAACCGCCCATACCAAGCCAATACCTATAACAATAAAGCCGAGAATCCTCACAATCACCACCTCTCACAAATGATATATAGCTGCATGGTAGCAGAGATAGATTTAGGTATGCTGCTAACAACAAAAAGCCCACCTAGTGGGCTTGGATATCACGATATATAATATTAAAAACAACTCACAGAGAAGGCGCTAGAGGTACCAGAAGTTATACAAGATACGCTTGACTCACTAGGGGTTGGATACATTTCTTTATAAACCTCTAGTTCCTGTTTGGATTTTTCATTGCCATTCTTAGACTGTTCTTTTAGCTTCAATTCAAGTGCATTTAGCTGATAAATACTGAGTCCGTCGCATTTAAAAATAATTTCATTATTTTCTATGCGATACTCCCGAGGATAGAAGAATAAATCACTGCTATAGTCCCGATTTCGATACACGCTTTCATCAAAGGCTCTTTTACATACACTTTTAGCACTTACCCTTGCCTTTCTAATATCAGACGTCGAACTTATGTATGCGCTATCTTTATAAAAATAATCTTGTGAGCTAGATGCAAGGATGGTCTTACACCCTGCTAGTGAAACCATTACAGGTAATATAAATAATAATCTTTTCATTTTAAGGTGTTACTCCATACCTTCCTTTGAAATCTGATTCCATTTTTTCGCACACGCTAGCCACAAAACGCTTAGCATCTGGCGTTAATGATTTTTTATCGTAATCTTTCCAGCATAATTTTATCGCTTCACGCGAGTTAGATTTTTCTTTATCTTCGGGGGATTGATCGCACCCAATGAGCAATAAGACAATTAGACTGCAAATTATTTCCTTTTTCATATATTTCTCTTATTGTTAAATAGTGGCAACTATCCTATCACCACCATTTATCGAAGTAACTGATCTACCTTTTGTTTTGGGACATCCAAATCAACCCACCTGGCCGCAAAGCTTTCGATATGCCATCCCTTACCGAAGTGTCTATTACCTGCTGATAAGCTTTGCCTATCGCATCACTGTTGCCGCCTCTCTGTTGTTGGCCTCCTTCGCTATTAACGACTACGGATGTTTGAATGATAGGCCCGCTGGTGCTTCCTCCACCTTGTAGCCCCAACATCGGAGCGCGGCCAGTTGATGCTCCGCCCACTAACCCGCCATTAGCATAGCCACGCATCAGTGCGTAAAGAGTATCCGTCCCGATCCGGCTCGTTGATTCCTTGGTAAAAACAAACTCGCCACCGTGGACAATCCCTTTTGGCTCATACTTGCCGCCATCCCCCGTATAGCCACCAGCATCGAACCTCGACGGCATAGGGATTCCTTTTGTTCCATCATTTAAGCCTGTAGATGAAAAAGAAGCGCCTCCGCTCATCCACCCTAACGCTGATTGAATCGCATAAGCCACAAGCAACTGATTAATAACCTGCAAAATCATTTTTAGGATTGAAGTTCCAAATTCCTTAATGTTTGCTTTGCCTGTACTCGCTAAATCCGTTGCCATATCTGAAAGGCTTTGCATTGTGGTTTGGCCGATTTGAGCCGTAGCCTGAAAGACATTTAGCGAGTTTTCGGCAAACTGATTAATGCCAAGATTTAAGCCAGAAATCCAATCCGATTCGCGCGCATCTTCATCCCTAAAACCTTCATGCAACTTGTCGCGCGCCTTTACATACTCCGCCGTTATTTTTTCCAGCTGAGCCGGATCGGTAATGCCTTCAGTTGATTTGCGGAAAGTTTTCCCCAATTGCGATTCCTGAGTGGCGCGTTCCGTTTGCTTTGTGGTTAAACCGAAGCTTTCAGTCGCTAGCCGGTTACGTTCTGCAATCTCTTTAGCGTAATCGCGCATTGTCTTCATAGCCTTTACGGCTTTTTCACGCTGCGCATTCTCCTTGGCGATACTCGCTTCAAGCTGAAGGCTTGCGCGGATTTCGCTTTCACGCGAAAGCAAAGACTTTTGATCGGCGGTTAGAATGGATTTGTTTTTCAGGTCTGCAATCTGCTGATTAAATTCAAGCAAGCGGCTTTCTTGTTGCGTCATTTTGTCAGTGATTGAAGATTGCCCACGCAAAACCGCTAGACGCTGTTGGCTGGCCGCTAACTCCTTTGTAGCGGCATCATCAGTAAAGGCTTTTTCGGCCTTTGGCTTTTTTGTCTTACGAGCTTGGGATTCTGCAAATCTTTTATTTTCTCGTGCTATCGCGTTATCTTTTACTTCTTTTGATGCGTAATCATTTTTAATTTCTAGTAGCTTTCGCTGGTGCTTTTCTAAATCACTCTCATACTCACGGTTCCATCTTTGATTGGCTAAAAGCTCCCTTTTTTGCCGCTCTTCCTCCGCTTGTTCTCCTTTTTTTTGAGCCGCTTTCAAATCTTTCTGAAACTTTTCATCGTTGAGCTTGGCTAACTCCGAATTGGTATCAACGCCCACATTTACATCAGCCATACCTAGCGCGCGCGCCTTGGATGCTTTCTGTAAGCGTTCGATCTTGTCTTCGATAGTATCTTCACGGCCTACGCCCAGCATCGCATCCCAAGCGCTTGAAGCAATGCTTTTGATGCTATTCCAGCCAGTTTCTAAATATCCGAGACTATCGGTAACATCTGCCGCGCGGTGCTGCATTGTGTCTGGCCGCTGCCGTTACATTCCCCGTTTCCGATAGCTTGGTGATGCTTTCCAACTGCGTAGCGGTCAGGAAGTGCAATTGCTTGTCTAAATCCTGCGCCGCGCGCAATGGATCTTCCTTCAACCGCTTGAAGTTCTCGATCGTGGCGTCTACTGATTGGCCGGTGGCCTTCTCCATAGCCAGCGCCGAGCGTGTAACGCTTTCCAACTGGTTAGCGCCAAAAGCGCCAGTGCCTACAACCTTTGCCCGCG
>OATP01001360.1_pt1 | contig 10401 bp, 9 predicted proteins | sample 1495041 | NCBI WGS metagenome assembly OATP01 (sample SAMEA2579972, study PRJEB22360) | human gut metagenome | biome: human gut; feature: human-associated habitat; material: faeces | place: Denmark | collected 2008/2010 | reverse complement strand
CTCCTTGCTTTTTTACAGTATTTCTCTCAGCCATTTTTCTAATTCTCCCGTCCATTGGCGCTTATAGGTAAAGCTGTCGCGGAAACCCCAGCCGTGGCCGCCGATAGGATAGGTGTGGAGGGAAGCAGGGACTTTATTCTTTACCAGCGCCAGGTAATAGCTCACGCTGTTGCTGACGGGTACAGCTCCGTCATCGCTGCTATGCATGATGAAGGCGGGAGGAGTGTCGCCTGTTACTTGCAGTTCATTGGAGTAAAGTCTCACTAGCTCTTCTGACGGGCTTTTTCCTAAAAGATTGTCACGTGAGCCCTTATGGCAGTTGGACAGATCCATGCTTATGACGGGATAAAACAGGATCTAAAGAATAAACCGGACGCGTTCCGGTTGTATAGGGGGTGCCTGCCGTACTGGCCAGATGTCCGCCTGCAGAGGCCCCCATGATACCCACTTTTTGAATATGCCATTCGTTGGCGTGTTCTCTCATCAGCCGGATAGCCTGATGGGCGTCGCTCAACGGTACATCATGGTGTCCGTTTGGCATACGGTATTTCAATACGGCGTATGTGATGCCTTGTGCGTTGAACCAGTCTGCCATATCGTGCCCTTCGTGATTCATTGCCAGGCGTATGTATCCCCCTCCGGGACAAGCCACGACGGCCAGTCCGTTCGGTTTGGCTGCCGGATAAACGGTAAGGGTAGGCTCGCTGACATTGGAAATCCGGTTGTTCTCTAATTTCTGCTCGGGGGTGGTGATGCCGTTGGAGTTGGGGGCGCCATCGGGCCATAATTCCAACTCTACAGGTTTCTGGGCAGACAATGCGGTAGAGATTGCAAGTAAACTCATTAGTAAGATTCGTTTCATATAGCTTTTATTTTCACGGTATTTGAAAAAGGGTTATTTTTTCTTGATATGCATACTGGCTTTAACCAGCCATATGATCAGGAGGATATAGGCGACTATTGACAGCACTTCGCTCAACGGGTTGCTCAGCCATTCTTCATTGACCAGATTGATACCGCCAAAGCGCATGGCGGCACTGACAACCCCCATCAATGCGCCTCCGGCTATGAATCCGGATGCCAGCAAAGTTCCCTTCTCGCCACGTTCGGCATTCACTGCCTCGTCTTTGCTGCGGGTAGTGACATACCAGTTCACCGCTCCACCTACCAGCAACGGCAGGTTCAATTCCAGTGGAATGAACATACCCAGCGCAAAAGCCAGTGCGGGTACTTTGAAGTAGGTCAGCACCAATGCCAGTACGGCGCCTATTCCGTAAAGCAGCCAGGGAGCGCCTACACCGTTCATCAACGGGTCTATTACGGCTGCCATCGCGTTGGCCTGCGGAGCTGCCAATGCGCCGGTGGAGAAGCCGTAGGTCTTGTTCAGGATCATGATGACGCCGCCCACAGTTGCTGCCGATACTAGTGTGCCGAGGAATTTCCATGTTTCCTGTTTGGCAGGAGTACTGCCCAGCCAGTAACCTATTTTCAAGTCTGTGATGAATCCGCCTGCCATAGAGAGTGCCGTACAAACCACACCACCCATAACCAGTGCAGCAACCATGCCGGTAGCACCTTTCAGTCCAACGGCAACCATTACTACTGAGGCAAGTATCAGTGTCATCAGTGTCATTCCCGATACAGGGTTAGTGCCGACTATGGCGATAGCGTTGGCTGCTACGGTGGTGAACAGGAATGCAATGCCGGCTACGAGCAGGATGGCTACAATGCTGTGTAATACATTTCCATGCATCACATCAAAAAAGAAGAACAGTAAGATCAGCAGGATGGTGAAGATGGACCCGAAGGCGATTATTTTCATGGAAAGGTCTTTCTGCGTGCGGATGACGTTTGCTTCCACCTTCTTGCCGCCCATCTCTTTGGCGGCCAGTCCCACAGCACTCTTTATAATGCCCCATGAGCGCACGATACCGATCACACCGGCCATGGCGATACCACCGATACCGATACTTTTGGCATATTCCTTGAATATAAGTTCGGGTGACATTTCGCTAATGGTTTGTGTCAAGGCCGGATTCCATGCATTCAGCACTTGATCGCCGAACAACAGGGCCATACCCGGAACAATAACCAGCCATACCACTAATGAACCGGCACAAATGATAGCCGCGTATTTCAAGCCGACAATATAGCCTAAGCCTAATACTGCCGCACCGGTGTTTATTTTCATCACCAGTTTGGCTTTTTCGGCAACCATCTCACCCCAGCCGCATACGCGGGTGGTGAAGTTTTCATTCCACCAGCCGAATGTGGCTACAATGAAATCGTACAGACCTCCTATTAGTCCTGCAAAAAGCAATGGCTTTGCCTGGCTTCCGCCTTTCTCGCCGGAAACAAGCACTTGCGTACTGGCAGTGGCTTCGGGGAAGGGATATTCGCCATGTTTGTCGCTGACGAAATATTTACGGAAGGGGATGAGGAACAGGATTCCCAGAATACCTCCCAGCAGTGAGCTGACAAACATCTGAAAGAAGTTGACTGTCATTTCGGGGTATTTGTCCTGCAATATATAAAGGGCGGGCAATGTGAAGATGGCTCCTGCCACTATGACTCCCGAACAGGCACCGATGGATTGGATGATGACATTCTCACCTAACGCGTTTTTACGCTTGGCGGCTCCCGATACACCTACGGCGATGATGGCGATAGGGATGGCGGCTTCAAAAACCTGTCCCACTTTTAATCCCAGGTAAGCTGCGGCCGCCGAGAATAATACCGCCATGGCGATACCCCATAGCACAGACCATAGGTTTACTTCGGGATATTTTTTGTTTGGTGACATGATGGGGTGATATTGTTCCCCCGGTTTCAGAGGTCGGAACGCGTTATCGGGCAATCCAACCGATTTTTCTTCTTCTTGTTTCATGTTTCTCTATGTTATTATTTTTGAAATTTATCATAATAAATGCCCAAAAATAGTGAAAAAATAGAGAAACATCCTCATGATTTGATTAGAATATCTGAAATTTCAATCCAAATGATAGTCTCAGATAGTCATCGGGTTTCAAATAACTGTTGTTGAACGCACTGACAACGTATAAATCGCATGTGCTGATTTCGTAGAATGCGGTGATACTTTTAGAGAACTTCCGGTACTTTTCGGGCACGTCGAAACGGACGCGTTGTCCCAGAAAGATATGGGTGCGGATACGGGTGGAAAATCCGTAGTATCCACGGGGATAGCGCTCGGGTTCGCTTGTCCAGAAATCATCGCTGAATACGGTGTTGAAATAGATTCCGGTAGTCAGCGGTTCCAGCGAGAAGTCTTTGCCCAGCCAGATACTCCACGGGATATAATTCTGTTTCAAGGTCATGGTCATCTTGAAATGTTTGGATGAGTAGCGGGGGATGAAGCCCAAAAGAAGATCGGTTTCCCATTGGCCTCTTTTTCCATAATCCCAGCCTATGCCCCAGGATAACAGGCCCATTCCACCGGCGTACTGTAATTTGGTGTGGGTGGGGATCAAAGCTTCCCACGCACGCCTGTAACGGTGTACGCGCTTGTCGTATTTATGGTGCCGGTTTGGCATTTGGGTTACAATATCTTCCTCTTGGTTTTGAACGGAAGGGGAGGGGACAAGTATGCTGTCTTTGGATAAGATGGAGTAAAGTGTATTATTTTCTTGGGCTTGTGCCGTAAAAGGCAATAGTGGCCACAATAGGTTCAGAAATATCTTTTTAAAATTCAACTGTTTCATAATCGTAGGTTCCATCTTCTTTAATGGTGAATAATAAGTAGATGCGTTTGTCTATGCAGGGGCATTGGAAATACAGAACTCCGTCGTTGAATAGATCATCTACTGCGAATTTGTGTTCATGGCCGTAAAGACAGAACTGGACTTTGGGGAACTGGTTGACGTATAGTTGGAAGATTTTTGCTACATTGTTGTTGAATACAAATTCAAAAGGTTTTACGTGCATTGCGAATACCGTTTTTTCTATTTCAGGCGACAGGTTGTTCAGTTCATTTTCTATAAAGTTGAAATCGGGAACCGGTTCCGAATAATCATATTCCATCGCATTGGTATTGAGGCAGATAAAGCGTACATTTCCGGCTGTGAAGGCGAAGTTGGGATCTCCATAAATGGCCCTGTATGCGTCTTCACCTGTACCCAGACAGTCGTGATTGCCTAAAAGGCATACGTAGGGCATCTGGAATTTGTTAAATATGTCCCGCATCCATATGAATTCTTTTGTGACGCCGAAATCGGACTGGTCTCCTCCGTGAATGACAAAGTCTATGTCACCACGGGCATTGAGGGCTTTTACAACATCTTCGGTAGAGTTGTACCATCGTTGGGTATCACTGATCATGGCAAAGCGGATTGTTTTTTTGCCTTGCATTTTGTTTTCTATCAACTGGATGTTTTTGTTGTTCAGTTCTCTTTCTCCTGTAATATGTACATCGTATGGATGGGTTTCCAGCATGTCACAGCCACTGAAACAGAGGGCCAGTAGGACAAAGAATAATAGCTTGTTTGTCATTGTTCTCTTAAATTTGCTGCAAAGTACGTTATTTTAATCAGAATAAGAGTGGCTTATTATTGGGGAAAAATGTTCTTTTTTTCTTATTTTTTTGTTTTTACTTGCATACAGGCAGGCGGGGCAGTGTTTTCCGGATATAAAAAGAGGATGTATCAAACTCGAATCTTCTTTTGTTTTGATACATCCTCTCTCTTATGATGTGAGAATTCTATTCGGCAGCTGTGCCTTTCGGGGTCATGTCACCTTCTATATAAAGACGTGTCATCTCATTTTTCCCGTTTGTGCGGATAGTGATTGATTTCTTGAAATGTCCCGGAAATTTGCCGGCTCCATTATAAGTCACTGTTATCTGTCCGCTTTCACCCGGTTTGATGGGCTCTTTAGGATATTGGGGAACAGTACATCCGCAAGATGCGATCGCTTGATGGATGACTAGGGGACCATCTCCCGAATTTTTGAATTTGAAAACACAGGTAACTTTCGGGCTTGACTCGGGAAATGAACCGAAATTATGTGTTGTTTTCTCAAAGGTTATTTCTGCTTCTCCTTGAGATTGCCATACGGCTGCGTATGTGGTTAACCCTATAATCAACAATAATGTTGAAAGCAAAATTTTCTTCATTAGTTCCACTGTTTAAAAATTATCGGGGCTAAATTACTGTTTTTTTTATAAAAGGTCTTTAACTGTTAGTGAAATAAATGGTAAATTAACACCTTTAAAAATAAGGGACAAAGATTATCAACCCTATGATGGCGGCAAATATGGCGCAAATCAGTACGGCTCCTGCTGCTATGTCCTTTACGTCTCCGGCCACAGGATGGTAGTCCGGGGATACCAGGTTTACCAGGCGTTCTATGGCTGTGTTGAATGCTTCGGCAGCCAGTACCATTGCAAAGCACAGGAGGATGACAAGCCATTCGGTGCGTGTTATTTCCAACCGGATGCCTGCAATGGTTACGGCGATGATGGCTGTGCAATGTATCCAGGCATTGTGTTCCTTACTTAAAAAACTACATACGCCTTTCCAGGCGTATGTAAAGCTTTTTAGTCGTTTATGCAGTTCATTCATTTTTTTTAAGCTTGGGATGGGTTTATCCTCTGTTTACCTGTTTTACTCCTTTTACTGTCTTTATCTTTTTTACTAATGATTCCAGCTTTGAAGTATCATCTACCATTACGGTCATCATGCCGCTGAACAGCCCGTCGTGCGAGTCGATGCTGATGGAACGGAGCAGGATATCGTTTTCCTTATTGATAATGGAGGTGATATTTGTCACAATTCCTATATCATCATGACCGACGATGCGCAGCGTGATGGGGTATTGTTTGCCGTGGCTTTTTCCAGCCCAACGCGCCTTTACGATACGGTAGGCAAAACGTGATTGCAATTCTCGTGCGTTAGGGCAGTCGGTACGGTGTATTTTGATTCCTCCGCTGATGGTTACAAACCCGAATACATCATCGCCATAGATAGGGTTACAGCATTTGGCTAATTTGAAGTCCAGTCCTTTCAAATTCTGATCAATGACCAGCACATCCTCTTTGAAGGTCTTGTCATCCTGTGCTGTCTGCATGCTGAAATTCTCGGCGCTGCGATAGACAATATCTTCCCGGTTTTCCGTTTCCTTTTTCTTCAGTTCCAGGTATTTTTCGATGATGTCGTTTGCATCTCTTGTCTCGTTGGCTATGTCCTGGTAGAACTCGGTTACGGTTTTGTATCCCAGCTTTTTTATCAGGCGCATCATCACTGCTTCGTCGTATTCCAGCTTGCGGTTCTTGAATTTACGTTCTATGGTCTCTTTGGCGAACTCTGTCTGGCGGGCTTCTATCTCTTTGATGGCCTGGCGTATTTTGGTTCTTGCCTTCGAAGTGGTGACGATGTTCAGCCAGTCGCGTTTGGGTGTCTGGGTGTTTGAAGTCATGACTTCTACTTGGTCGCCGCTGTTCAGCGTTTGCTTTAATTGTGCGTTCTTTCCGTTCACCTTTGCTCCGATACACTTGGACCCCAGTTTGCTGTGGATGGCGAAAGCAAAGTCCAGTACGGTCGCTCCTTTCGGCATCTTGTACAAGTCACCTTTGGGGGTGAATACGAATACTTCGTCTTCGTATAATTCCAGTTTGAACTGGTCCATCACTTCCAGGTCACTGTCGGCGTTCTCCAGTGTTTCCCGGATGGAGGTCAGCCATTCATCTAAACCGCTTTCTCCTTTTACGCCTTTGTAACGCCAGTGGGCTGCCAGACCACGTTCTGCTATCTCGTCCATGCGTTCGGTGCGTATCTGTACTTCCACCCATTTGCCTTCAGGCCCCATTACAGTGGTGTGTAAGGATTCGTATCCGTTACTTTTGGGTACGGAGAGCCAGTCGCGCAGACGTTTGGGATTGGGCATATACATATCGGTCACAATGGAATATACCTGCCAGCATTCTTGTTTTTCCTTGTCGACGGGAGAGTCCAGAATGATTCGGATGGCAAACAAGTCATACACTCCTTCGAAGGGACATTTCTGTTTCTTCATTTTCTGATAGATGGAATGGATGGACTTGGTACGCCCTTTCATGTGGAACTTTAATCCTGCTTCTTCCAGCTTGTGCTGTATCGGTTCGATAAAGGCGGCTATGTATTTGTCACGGGAGGCTTTCGTTTCGTTCAGTTTGTCCTTTATATGATAATATACGTCGTGTTCGGTATATTTCAAGGAAAGGTCTTCCAGTTCCGATTTCAGTTTGTATAGCCCCAGCTTATGTGCCAGCGGTGCGTACAGATAGGCAGCTTCGTTGGCTACTTGGGTGCGTGCTTCTATATTGGGAGTCTCCTTTATCTGTCTCATCAGGTTCACGCGGTCTGCAATGATGATCAGAATAACACGCATGTCTTCGGCAAAAGAGAGTAGCAGGTTGCGGAAATTTTCCGATTCTATGGTAGGGCTTTTGGAGTATAGCTCATTGATTTTCACAAGACCGCGTATGATCCCCGCTACATCCTCTCCATATTCCTGTTGTACAGATGCTAAGGTGCATAAATGGTTCTTTACCGATTCGTGCAGCATGATCCCCAGGATGGAAGCCCGTTTCATCCCAATTTCTTCGGCCACGATGACGGCGGTCTGCATATCTTTGATGATAGGATTCATCCCGAAACAATTTCGTGGCAGGTTACCTTCGGCAACTGCTTTTATGAGGTGTATTTTTAACTTATGGCAATCACCCTTCTGCAAGGTGTCGCCGGATAATTGCAGCAATCGTTTATAGAGGGCGAACAGTTGCTCACGCTCTTTGGCTGTGAAAAATGCTTTTTCTTCCATAACACGTGAAATCTTTTCGAGGGTAAAGGTAGTTTTTTTCTTTATTTATTAGGTAGTGTTCTCGCATTTTTTTGTATTTTTGGGCAATTAATAGTGAAAGAATAAGGTAACAATTTATTTAAACCATATAAAATCATGTACTTATGTTAACACCTGAAGACAAAGACTTATTAGTGAAAAAAGGAATTTCCGAGCAGCAGATTGTAGAACAACTGGCTTGCTTTGAAAAGGGTTTCCCATTTTTGAAGCTGGATGCGGCCGCTTCTGTTGAAAAGGGAATCATGGCTCCCGCCGAAATTGAAATGAAAAATTATTTGGAAGCATGGGATACATATAAGGAAGGTGAGAAAACCATTGTGAAGTTTGTACCCGCCTCTGGTGCTGCCAGCCGCATGTTCAAGAATTTGTTCGAATTCCTGGGGGCTGATTACAATACTCCGAAGACAGATTTCGAAAAGAAATTTTTCGACCATATTCATAGCTTCGCATTCTACAATGACTTGAATGCGGCTTGTATGGATAATACAGGAAAGGATATTGATGCTTTGATGGCCGGGAAGGAGTATAAACCTATAGTAGCCAATCTGCTGGAAGCTGCCGGCTTGAACTATGGGGCATTACCGAAGGGGTTGTTGAAATTCCATCGGTATGCGGATGGTGTGCGTACACCGCTGGAAGAACATTTGGTGGAGGGTGCGTTGTATGCGGCAGGCAAGACCGGAAAAGTGAATGTGCATTTCACCGTCTCTACGGAACATCGTGAGTTGTTCACAAAGCTGGTGGAAGAGAAGGTTGCCGTTTATGCAAAGAAATACGGGGTGGAATATGATGTGTCGTTTTCTGAACAGAAGCCGAGTACGGATACGGTTGCTGCCGATATGGAGAACAAACCTTTCCGCGATAAAGGCAAGCTGTTGTTCCGTCCGGGGGGGCACGGTGCGCTGATTGAGAACCTGAATGATTTGGATGCCGATGTTATCTTTATCAAGAATATAGATAATGTGGTTCCCGATCGCTTGAAAGAGGATACTGTTACGTATAAAAAGCTGATTGCGGGGGTACTGGTTACTCTGCAGAAGCAGGTATTTGAATATTTGGAATTGCTGGATGGCGGTAAATATACACATGCGCAGCTGGAAGAGATCATTCGTTTCTTACAGCAGACTTTATGTTGCCGCAAACCGGATATCAAGGATCTGGAAGATGCCGATTTGGTTATTTATCTGCGTAAGAAGTTAAACCGTCCGATGCGTGTATGCGGTATGGTGAAGAATGTGGGTGAACCGGGAGGCGGCCCGTTCCTGGCTTATAATGCGGATGGTACTGTTTCACTGCAAATTTTGGAAAGTTCTCAGATTGACATGAATGATCCGGCCAAGAAAGAGATGTTCGAGAAAGGTACTCACTTTAATCCGGTGGATTTGGTGTGTGCGGTACGCGATTATAAAGGAAACAAATTCGACTTGGTGAAGTATGTGGATAAGGCTACAGGTTTTATCTCTTATAAATCAAAGAACGGTAGAGAACTGAAAGCATTGGAACTTCCGGGCTTGTGGAATGGTGCGATGAGTGACTGGAACACTGTTTTCGTTGAAGTGCCGTTGAGTACCTTTAATCCGGTGAAGACTGTGAATGATTTGTTGCGTGAACAGCATCAATAACCCCTTTTTATTGTAGATTACATGGATTTATACAGATCGGAAGATTTGTGTAAATCCGTGTAGTTTTTTTGTGAAATTAATTTATATACCCTTGATTACTAACCTATAATTAAAAAGAATGAACCTGCTGACCTTTATTGCCCCACTGGCTGTGGCGGCAACTTTTATGATGCCGGCCGATGCTGCAAATCACAAAGAATTACCGGCATTGGGAAATACTCATATTCAAGTATTCGACAAGACCCCTGTTTGTTTTCGTCCCGACTCTTTTCCTAATTATACTCCTGCCAATGCTGACGGAGTGATCCGTCTGGTAAACGGGCGTATCATTTTAAAGAAAATAACCTTGCCCGATTATAAAAGGGATGTGGATGTTACCCTGAAAGTAACTGTAGCTTCCAATGGTGACCGTTGGGATAAATCTGGCTCTTGTTTTGTGCTTCCCAAAGAATCGGTGATCAATCTGATGAATATAGCCGAAGGCAAGAGGGCGTTTCCTGCGGTAGACAGTGCCAAATATGAAAAAATGATTGGTATTGTTCCGGGTAAGGATTATGTGCCTACCCTTGAACTGATGCGTTTTATGACCCCGTTCGGTGTGGGGTATTATAGTTCGGATAATGATTCTTTGAGCAGCAAGAGACGTCCTGTATATATCCCGAAATGGGAAAAGAGTGTGACTTGGGTGCAGGATATTACCGATCTTTATCCGGCATTGGAGAGAGAGGCATACGTGGGAATTTATATTGATACATGGACTGCCGAGGGGTATGTGGCCAGCATGGAATTGGACGTGAAGGAGAGTAAGATCACTTGCGACGTGATGCCGGAGCGCCGTGTGAAGCCTTTGATGAATACGGTGTATTATATCGGACAGACTTATCCGGATATTTTCTCACGCAAAGATGTGGTGATGGATTTTGATATG
>OATP01001353.1_pt1 | contig 10430 bp, 6 predicted proteins | sample 1495041 | NCBI WGS metagenome assembly OATP01 (sample SAMEA2579972, study PRJEB22360) | human gut metagenome | biome: human gut; feature: human-associated habitat; material: faeces | place: Denmark | collected 2008/2010 | reverse complement strand
CGATTTAGACAATGACAGGCTACTTAATTATTTATCTTATATTGAATATTAAATTATTGTCGTGATTCAATCACGTAAGTCGTTTACTGAATCACGCCTAACTTATTCTCTTATTTTATGGTATTTATCTGCTAATCCATAAAATATAATTAGATTTCAGACTAGTTCTTAATTTTTCATTATTTACCATTCAATCTGCTGATCTTCGTCTGGAATCTGAGTATTGAGATTTCGTTCCAGTAGCATTGTTCCTTTAACTTTATAAAGAACTTCTTGATTTCGAGAAGTTACATCTTTAAAATCATATTCAATAGTAAATGAAACATAGCGATGTTTTAGATAAGGTCGTGTAGCATCCATAGTTTCCGTTACGCTGTAAGCAGGAGTACCGTATAGCTTAAATCCAATCTTTTCTTCGTCATCTGCCCACATACTCAATGATTTGTCTTCATTGAAGCGTATATATATTTTATAAAGTTCCCGTTCATCTCTTGATAAATCTTCGCTCATTAAACCGGCATAAAAGAAAATAGTATTATTATCTACCACATATGCTGTACGATTATTGGTTACCATCGGTTTATTATCAGTACTTCCATTTGCATTTCGAATATACACTTCCATTGTACTTGTACTATATGAACCGGAATAATCGTTAAAAGGAATTACACGCAATAATGCTTTTGCATAGTTTTTACGTGGATGACCTTGATAATTATAAGAAGCATCATCAACGATAGTTAGAGGCAACACCCATTTATCTGTCATATTGATTCCTCTCAAATCAAAATCAATATTTAGTTGTTCCACACATGTTCCTGCAGGAATATGAACTATTTCCGGGAATTCATATTTATCTTCCTCCAATAGCGTATACCATAAATCTGTACGCCCGCTGAAACGTTCTCTATTTAATATTTCCAAGGTATCCTCATATAGTGCTACATGGACATCTATATCTTGTTCGTTCGTAGTTGACCCACTAACTATAACCGGTAACTGATAGCGTACTTTTCCATCAGGGTTGTATCTCACATATATTGGAGTTACCCCATTATCTTTATCTTTTATAGGTGCTTTAAAAGAAATATATTGCCGATACTGCTCATCTTTCCACTCATCATTACAAGAAGTGATCAAGAGCAACATACATAATGCAAACCAACAATTATATATAATTTTCATACTTATATCATTTTAAAATTAATCATTGTATGTCCAACCCGGATTTTGTGTCAACAGCTTATTGCGTTTCAACTCCTCATGACTGATAGGCCAGAAATATAATTTGCGAGAAAAAGCAGTTGGAAGTTCATTGACTACAATTGGTGAATGAAACGCTGCTCTATTTTCTTCAGTCATAAGAGCATCACAACCATATATTTCCATTGACTCTTCAATCGGAGCGTCTTTCCATCTGCGGAGATCAAAATAACGATGTCCTTCTCCCATGAGCTCTATCTGTCGCTCATGCTTCAATTTTTTACGGAATACATTCCGGTCTTGATACTCTGGCAATGTATAATCGGGAACCCCTGCACGGCAACGAACAGGACGAATACCTTTTTTCATTTCATTTATGTCACGTTTGACAGAATAACTGGCAGAGCCATCCCAAGATGGAATGTCGTATGAAGATCCATCTTCCAACTCATTCAAAGCTTCAGCGTAAATCAATAAGATTTCAGCAAAACGAATAGCAGGTTCCGTTTTTAGTTTGACATAGTCCTTATTACCTTTTGCCGCAGAGGTATCGTCCGGATGAACAAATTTCATGATTCCAATACCAGTGCGAAGCCAAAAATTGGAGTTAGTATATCCATTACCATTACCACGATAATAAAATACCTGTTGCTCTACGGGTTTAGGATCTTTAAGCGTTGAATTATTCAATAGAGGCCATACGCAACCATTAAAAGCAACTGAAGCATAGAAGCGTGGTTCACGCCATGCATACTCTTTCCATACTCCTTTCTTTAAATAAGGATATGTTCCTGCCTTCCCTTCCTTTTCAGACACAAAACGGTTCTCAACTTGGCAAGTGTCCAAAAATGTCTGTCTGTTAAACTCAGAGCCATTATACATATAGTAAGCATCACACATCTTTTGTGTCATACCATGTGTATTCCAGCCATTGGCACTGGTAGGCAATTGATGTAATACCATATCTGCAAGATTGCGGTCACCCTGATTTTGTCCACGACTAAAAATAAGTTCAGGATTATCAAACATAGACAGGGCTCCATTAAAAACTTGTCGATAGGATTCAAAGGGGTCAATATCCCGATATCCATTTGGCCAATCTGCATTTTCAAAATCATTATCAGAATAAGGAGGAAGTGTCTTCGGATAACCTGCAGCGGCTTCATCTCTTTTCTTCACAGTGTGTAACACATAACGGTGTCCATAATTGCTTCCCGGGAGTTCCATAACGTCTCTTGCTGCTGCAGCGGCTTTGGCCCATTTGTATTCATTATATTCCTGTGCTAACAAACATCTTCCGTCATGATCTACCAAATCTGTAAATCTTTCGGTATCTTCAGGACGAGGGTTATTAATAGGACTTGCCGCGTATAATAGAACTTTTGCGCGTGCTGCTAATGCGGCTCCTCTAGTAGGACGAGAGGTATGATTCGCTCCCCTGTCCAAAGGTAAGTCCTTAGCCGCCAAGCGCATTTCTGATTCGATATATTCTACGCATTCATCATAGGAATTGCGTTGACAAGCCAAATCATCATAGCTGGCTGTATAATCGAGTCCTTCCTCCGGCAATAAAGGAACAGGGCCATATTTACGGAGTAATAACCAATAATAGTAAGCGCGTACAAAACGGGCTTGTGCTTTCAGGTCAGCTCTTTCAGCTTCTGTAAACTCCATATTCATGTCGATATTTTGAATGAAAATGGATGCCTGACGAATGCCTTTATAACTGGCTCCCCATGATTGTCGGTCTCCTTCACTATAAGTCCCTGTTTTAAAGGTGTTATAAATATCACGGTCACCAAAATAAATATCATCGGCAAAACACCACAGTATATTATCTTTGGTTCCAACATCCATATTCTCTCCTTTAAGATAGGAATAAGCATGAGCTAACCATTCTTCCGAGTATTTTTCATTAGTAAATACATCTTCCAGCGTCATACGGTCTTTAAAATTTTTATCCGAATCCAGCTGGTCTACACACGAAACGGTGATTGTCCCTAACAGGGCACCTATACAAAACTTATATATCTTTTTCATTTCACACATATTGATTAGATATTAACAGTCAATCCTAAAGTCATTACCCTAGACAGTGGGTATTCCGCCCCTGTGGAACTTCCTAATTCCGGATCCCATTCTTTAAATTTAGCGAATGTCAATAAATTGGTACCAATAAAGAATACACGTATATTATTGAACTTAATCTTATTTACAATTGATTTAGGCAATGTATACCCTACTTCTAAAGTCTTCAAACGTAAATATGAACCATTTTTTAGCCAGAAAGTGGGCTTTTGTTGATTTTTATCATTTCCACCATAGCTAAGACGTGGATAAGAAGCATTCGGATCTTCATTAGCAGGAATTCCAAGTTTAGCTGCTGTGTCTGCATCAACCCAACGATTAGCTACTAAATTTCCCAAAACATTTCCCCACTGACTATCCTTGAAGGCAAATACCGTAGAACCATTAATGAAGAATGAAGACTTTCCTGCTCCTTGAAAATGGACATTGAAATCAAATCCTTTCCATTGTGCAGAGATACCAAATCCGTAAATCAGATTCGGTTTGGTAGTCGCACCGATAGCTACTTTGTCACCATCATTGATTACACCATCTCCATTAACATCTTTATATTTAATATCACCCGGTTGTACTTTTCCCCATGCTGTCTGTTGAGGACTGTTACGAATATCATCATAATCTTTAAAAAGACCTAATGCAATCAAACCTTTAGCTTGGTTTACACGGTAACCCGCTTCTGTCTGGTAAGGATAAACAGTATTTTCTTCATCCTTCTCCAATATCTCATTTTTACTATAAGTAAAATTACCACGAACCGTGAGGTTCACTCTGTTTATTTTCTGTTTATAGGCAAAATGGCCATCAAAACCTTGCGAACGTACACTACCCACATTTGCTTTAGGATTACTTCTCACAATTCCTACTATACCAGGTAGATATTTACGTTCCATATAAATACCATCGCGTTGTTCATGGAAATAGTCTACAGTGGCCGTAAACTTATCATTAAACAAAGAAAGGTCTACACCTATATCGTGCTTTGTTGCAATTTCCCAAGTAACGTTTTCAGAAGCTAATTGAGTATATGCCATACCATCATAAGAATTGCCATAACCATAATCACCCCAATTCCAACCAGGAAAGGTTACGTCCTTATCATTTTCTTTATATGACTTAGCAATTGTATATAGATAAGGAAAACGTTCACCCAATTTATCATTACCTACTTTACCATAAGAGTAACGCAGCTTGAACATATTCATCCATTCCAGATGTTTCTTAATGAATTTCTCTTCTGCAATGTTCCAAGCCAGAGAAAAAGCGGGGAAGAATCCGAATCGATGTCCATCGGCAAAGTTTTCTGATCCGTTATAACCGAAGTTAAAATCTATGAAGTAACGATAATTCCAGTTATAACTAGCACGTCCTGCCAAGCCCATATGACGTTTGGCAATGCCATTCTTTATATCTGTACCAATATCTACTGTAGTCCGATAAGCATCTTGGCTATATTTTAAAGTACCACCTACGTGATGCGCTTTGAATGCACGATTGTAGTGTAAAATTGCTTCTAAAAATTCAGTCCGGTTACCTGTTGAAATAGAGCTTTGAGTCATTTTTTCTTCGGTTCGCTGTTCTTTAAAAGTAATTTCCCCATCAGTATTTCGAAAACGTTCTGCGCGCCATGTTTGAGGCATTTTTTTACGGCTAATTTCGTTTGTGTTGTTAGTGTCGAAACCAAAACGACCTTCAAAACGCAATCCTTTAGTAATAAAATCCAGCTTCTGTTCTAAAGAAATATTAGTCTGAACCTTATTTTCCCAGATTTCAAAATATCCAGTTTGTGTTGCCAATACCCATGGATTGGAACGATCATCTTCTTTTCCAAATGCTGGTACATAACCATTGGAATACATTACTGGAATACTAATCGGACTTTGATTTATTAACGATGCCCATACATTTCCACCTTGTCCAGGAGCATTACGTTTCTTTAAAGAACCGGAAACACCGACTTTCACAAGAGTTGTTTTTGTGATGTCAATATCGGTATTCAAACGATAATTCCATCGTTGACTTCCGGGATTGGTATTATAATCTTTACGAACTGCTTCATCTGTCTTATACATACCTTCTTCACTAATATAGCTAAGCGAAACAAAATAACGTGCTGTACTACCACCACCGTTCATATTCACATTAGCACGATAAGTCATTGCTCCATCTTTCAATAATACATCTTTCCAATCTACATTTGGATAAAGATCAGGATCAAGTCCTAAACGTAGAATTTCCAATTCGTCATTCTGATAGATCGGTTCTTGATTACGAGTAATACGTGCTTCATTCATCATTCTAGCATGAGTGTACCCATCTACAAATTCCGGTGTGATAGTCCGTGTGTTATAAGATGTTTCCACTTTAGCACTGATATTGATTTTACCAGCTTTACCATGTTTTGTTGTAATCAATACTACACCATTAGCACCACGAGGACCGTAAATTGCTGTAGTAGAAGCATCCTTTAAAACAGTAAACGATTCAACATCCTCAATATTAATTTCATCGAGACTACGCTCAAATCCATCTACTAACACTAAAGCCGAGTTATCAGCTCCGAAAGTAGAAATACCACGAATCCAGAATTCCGAAGTATTTTTTCCAGGCTGACCGGATGTCTGCATAGCTAGAACACCTGCCACATTACCAGCCAAAGCATTTGAAAGATTTGCTGTCGGATTTGCTTTCAGATCATTTACATTAACGGTAGTCACCGCTCCAGTCACAGTTAACTTCTTTTGTGCACCGGTTCCTGTAATAACGACTTCATCAAGCTCACTTGCTTCAGATTCCTTCATAATTACATTGACTACCTGCTGCCTTTTCACTAATACTTCCTGTTTATCAAAACCTATGTACGAGAATACTAGTCTTGAAAACTCTTCAATACTAATTTTATAACGTCCGTTAATATCCGTAATTGCTCCTAAGCCAGCCTGATCTTTTACTGTTACATTGACACCGACCAGTGGCTCTTTATTCGTATCCGTCACTACTCCCGTTACTTCAATTTTTTTCTGCGCAAAAGTGGCAACAGAAACCAGTAACAAACAAATGGTGATAAAATTCTTTATTTTCATGTGTTTTTTCTTTTATTCGGTTATTGTTCTCCCTCTTCCGGTTGACTCTCTTCCGGATGTTCTTCTGTCGCTTCAGGAATCTTTTCTAATGCTATCTTCCGGATACGATGATTGTTCACATCACCCACATAAAAAGTTTCTGTATCTTCATCATAAGCTAAAGCATAAGGATAATTAAAACGTGCTTCATCACGTAAATGGCCATCCACATATCCATTAGCATGTACATTCATTCCTGTGCTTCCTCTTCCGGCAAAAGTAGAGACTACTCCATCCGGAGTCAATTTACGTATACAGTGATTATTACGATCCGTAAAATAGAAGTCATAACAATCCTCTTTATTCGCATCCTCATACTCTTTGTTAAATACGAAGACTCCCTGTCCGGGTTTATTCAAGCGTGCTTTTGTTCCTGCCAAATCTTTATAATCTGCTTGTCCGGGTTGTCCACAAACGATATACGGAGTTGTAAGCCGCTTGTTAACTCTGTCATAATTTGAACGGAGAATATAGTGCTGATTCTGTACCATCATATAAACATAATCACCAGATGGATGAACGATAAAGTTAAATTCCCAGTTGGCATCCTGAATCGTAAACAGTTCTTCTGCATGAGCTTTATTATCATTTGCCCCCCATTGGTAAAAATCATATCTGAGCACAGCCCCTGAACCAAAGAAATTATAGTATAATTCACCATTTTCCGGGTGTATCATTGAGTTCTGACACCCTCTACTTGTGGTCAGACGTTTTACTACAGGATTCTGGAAATCTGTAACATCAACCATATCATTGTCTTGGTTACGGATTAACATAATATTACTTGCAGCATTATCAGCTCCTTTTGAGCATGCTATAATCATAGTATCTTTACTTAAAGTCCATGACATGCTACGCAAGCGGTCGGCTCCTTCCGAACTACCGGTTATTCCAGTGTATATTCTTTCATTTTTCAAATCCAATATACGCATCGGCTTACCATTACCATTATTTTCTGCATCCTGAGTTAAATACAGGATATCGTGATTTTTCGGGTCAAACTCGAACCATGCAGGAAAATCTATTTTACCACAGTCGCTAAAAGGACCTTCCTTTATAATTTCTCCATTACCCTTCTCATCTACATATCCACATAAAGTTGATACGACCTTTTGTGGAACATATTTATATTTTGATGATACTATAACATCCTGTTCACCGACTTTTACTTCAATAGTTCCTTCGTAACATTGTTGCGGGGTAATACAGTACAAACTATTACCTTTCGCATTAATTACTTTTGCTTCTTTCCCGCCTATTTTCACAAAGACAATAGAGGAATCAGTACCGAAATTACTACCGTAAATAATCATTCGAGTGTTTGCTCCTCCTGCTTTGGGAGCAAAATCCGTCACAGTCACCGGTTGGCTGGGATCATAAGGTTCCGCAGACGCATCTTTATCATCTTTACAGCTACTGAAGCAAATCGTAAAGAGTAATAATAGAGTCATCCATTGAAATTCAATGATCTCATGTCTCATAGTTTTACATTTCATAATACACTAGATTTAAATTATTGATTATTCTGAACTTTATCCATTAATACCTTCATCCAGTATCCTCCGATTACTGAACGTGCTCTGAATCCTACCCATTTACCGCTGTCTGTATGGTGCCAGTCACTGATAGGTACACGTGATACTGTTTCATTAATATATTTATAGACAGGATCAGAGAATTTCTGGAAAGTTTCCTTATCTGATGACATAGCTGCCGTCCACATGATCCAGTCGGATTTTGTGTATTCTTTACGAGAATCCAAAGGGAGTCCATAAGGATTCTGTTTTGTTAGATAATAATTGAGCTCTTTTCCAATTACATTATTAGGAAATAAATTCAGGTTCCACAATTTGTCCCAAACCATATTATACTTCTGGCTCCAGGTATTCTTACGGTCGAAAGCCAAGCGATAGTGGTCGCCCTCATTCGCCATTTCTTCCCATTTCACTGCCATTTTCTTGGCTATATCCGCATATTTGTCTGCTACATCATTCAATCCGAGCATACGAGCCATCTCGCTGTATCCGGCCACTCCCATGATAGCTTTTACAGAAAGATTGGCATTGTGTGCCCAATGTCCGGCGAAGTCATCTGTGCAAAGTTGGTTTTCCGGGTCCTGTCCAAACTAACAAACATTACTGTATCTATTTGATAATCTGAATATTATAAATTAGCGTATTGTTACTGTGTTGTGCTTTACATCTTTTTCAAGTAAAATTAAAGTGATTTTTCTCTCAATAAAGTCACTTATTTTCATTATTTTATTATTCTATTTTCTTTCGGATGAACTCTAAAAATGGCGAAAACATCAATAATAAGTATTGCAAAATTGGTTGTTCTTAATTTATTTCATATTTTTGCAACGACGGTTGACTCAACAGCCGTTGAGAAAAACTTATTGATTATGAAGTTTTATAATAGAGAGAAAGAAATTGCAGAATTGAAGCGTGTACAAGAGCTTGCATTTGGTCAAAATTCCAGAATGATTGTGGTAACAGGCCGTAGGCGTATTGGAAAAACCAGTCTTATAAAACAAGCTCTGAAGGGAACACCTACTGTATATTTTTTCATTGGAAGAAAAGCAGAGAGTATATTAGTCGCAGATTTTATAAAAATAGTACGCGAGACATTATCTATTTTTATTCCGGATGGCATATCCAACTTTACTACTTTGATACAATATCTTTTCGAAATAGGAAAAACACGTTCTTTTAATATTGTTATTGATGAATTTCAGGAGTTTTATAATATCAGACCCGATGTTTTTAGTGATATGCAAAATCTTTGGGATGAATATCGGCAAGAAACTAAAATAAATCTTGTAATTAGCGGCTCTGTATATTCATTGATGCAAAAGATATTCACGGATCATGGAGAACCATTATTCGGACGTGCTGACAATATTTTATGTCTTCGGTCCTTCAATACAAAAGTGCTAAAACAAATTATGGAAGATTTTGCGCCCGGATATAGTAATGATGACCTATTAGCTTTGTATACACTGACTGGAGGAATCCCTAAATATGTAGAGTTATTCTGTGACAATCAAGCACTTTCTGTTGACCGGATATATGACTTCGTTTTTTCAGAAAATTCCTTGTTTATAGATGAAGGACGTAATTTGTTGATTACTGAATTTGGAAAAAATTATGGCATTTACTTTTCCATCTTATTAGAAATAGCAAATGGGCATTATACACAAGGGGAAATAGAGTCAGTACTAGGGGGGATATCTATCGGAGGTCATTTAAGTAAATTAGAAAATGTGTATAATTTGATAACTCGCGAACGGCCTATTTTTGCGAAACCAGGTACTAAGAAAAATGTACGATATATTATTGGAGATAATTTTCTAAATTTCTGGTTTAAATACATCGAACGGAATCGTTCATATATTGAACTACAGAATTTTGAAGACCTGCGTCAACTAGCAAAGGCTGATTATCAGACTTATTCAGGCAAAGTGTTAGAAAACTATTTTAAACAGAAATTAGCAGAAGAAGGTGGGTTTAAAGAAATTGGTTCCTGGTGGGAAACTAAAAGTTCTACAAACAAAGAACGATTAAACTCTTATGAAATTGATATTGTAGCTCTTAAATCAAGTGGAAAAAAAGCCCTTATAGCAGAAGTTAAACGGATGCCAGAGAATAATTATGTTCATTCAACGTTCATGGAAAAAGTGGAACATTTAAGGCACAAAGAGATGGCAAAATACGATATTGAAACACGAGTCTTAGGATTAGAAGACATGTAACTTTATGTAAATAAGATGACGCGATTATCCCTAAAAATCCCCAGTTACAGCAATTCAATTAGCTTGGATCCCAATACTCGTTCTATCGTCACTGTTTCTACTTTTTTGTTATTTGTAAATTTAATCTTAAAGAATGAATTAATAAGAGATACTCATTCTTCTTAACTTAAAGCCTTTTATTTATATCAAATTCTTTATTATCATATCCGCAGCATACTGTAAGCAATTTAAACAGCCTGTCATTGAACTCGATTTAGACAATGACA
>OATP01001345.1_pt1 | contig 10485 bp, 2 predicted proteins | sample 1495041 | NCBI WGS metagenome assembly OATP01 (sample SAMEA2579972, study PRJEB22360) | human gut metagenome | biome: human gut; feature: human-associated habitat; material: faeces | place: Denmark | collected 2008/2010 | reverse complement strand
GGCTGCACCAGGCACCCCCAGCAGCAACTGATCGTGCAGCAGTAGCTAATGGTGCTACAGAAACACCAGCTGCAACAGCGACAGATACGACGCTTACAGTAGCAGAACAACCAAAATCTGGTGTAACGGAAAAAGAAGAAACAGCAGCACTCTCTTTGGACAACATCAAACAAGTTGATGGCAAATACTACTATGTCAAAGAAGATGGTTCATACAAGACTAACTTTGCCGTTTCTGTTAATGGACAGTTGCTTTACTTTGGTAAAGACGGTGCTTTGACAAGTACCTCAACGCACTCATTCACGCCAGGAACAACGAACCTAGTTGATGGCTTCTCTTCACATAACCGTGCTTATGATTCGAAGAAGGAAAGCTTTGAGTTGGTAGATGGTTATTTGACACCGAACAGCTGGTACCGTCCAGTCACTATTTTGGAAAATGGTGAAAAATGGCGTGTATCAACTGAGAAAGACCTCCGTCCACTTTTGATGGCATGGTGGCCAGATGTAGACACACAAGTCGCCTACCTCAATACCTTCTCTAAACACTTCAACCTCAATACGACTTACTCAACGGACCAAAGTCAAACAGTATTGAACGAAGCAGCCAAAGCCATCCAAATTAAGATTGAACAAGAGATTTCTGCTAAACAATCAACAGAGTGGCTTCGTCAAGCAATCTCTGCATTTGTTAAAGAACAAGAACAATGGAGTGTTGCGACTGAGAACTATACACTCGCTGACCACCTTCAAGGTGGAGCCCTTCTCTTTGTTAATAGCAATGTAACACCTTGGGCTAACTCAAACTACCGTATCCTTAACCGCACACCAAGTAACCAAGATGGTTCTCTTAATGGTACAGGTAAAGACCTGGGTGGTTATGAGTTCTTGCTAGCTAACGACGTCGATAACTCAAATCCAGTTGTTCAAGCAGAGCAAGTCAACCAAATTCACTACCTCATGAACTGGGGGTCAATCGTTTTAGGCGACAAGGATGCTAACTTTGACGGTATCCGTGTGGATGCGGTTGATAATGTCAATGCCGACCTTCTTCAAGTGTATACTAACTACTTCCGAGCAGCCTTTGGTGTGGATAAATCTGAAGCCAATGCTCTGGCTCACATCTCTATCCTTGAAGCATGGAACTTTAACGACAACGATTACAACCAAAGAACAGACGGAGCTGCCCTCGCAATGGACAATAAACTCCGTACAGCTGTCTTGACACACTTGACTACCCGTGGTAATCGTGGAAGCTTGAATAACCTCATTACTGACAGTCTCACAGACCGTACAAATGATACTAAATATGGCGATACACAAGCTTCATACATCTTCCCACGTGCCCACGATAACCAAGTCCAAGACATCATCAAGACCATCATTCAGTCAGAAATCAATCCTAAATCAGATGGTTTCACAATGACGGATGCTGAATTGAAACGTGCCTTTGAAATCTATAACGAAGATATGGTGAAGGCTGATAAGCGCTACACATTGAGCAATATTCCAGCTGCTTACGCCCTTATGCTTCAAAATATGGAATTGGTAACTCGTGTTTACTATGGTGATCTTTATTCAGATGACGGTCAGTACATGACTAAGAAATCACCATACTACGATGCTATCACGACCCTTTTGACCAACCGTATGAAATATGTTTCAGGGGGTCAATCAATGAAGGTTAATTCATTTGGCGGCAAGGAAATCTTGTCTTCTGTTCGTTATGGTAAGGACATCATGTCTGCTGATCAGACTACAGGTGTTGAAACTAGCAAACATTCAGGTATGTTGACCCTTATTGCCAATGATTCAAACTTCTCATTGGGTAATGGTACTCTGACAGTTAACATGGGTAAACTCCATGCTAATCAAGCATACCGTCCATTGCTCCTTGGTACTGACAAGGGAATTGTTTCCTATCAAAGTGATGCGGTAGCAGCAGGTAAAGTCAAGTATACAGATGCTGAAGGGAATTTGACCTTCTCAGGTGACGAAATCAAAGGTTACAAGACTGTAGATATGGATGGTTACTTGGGTGTTTGGGTACCAGTAGGAGCACCTGACAACCAAGACCTCCGTGTTAAAGCTTCTAATGAAAAACAAGCTAAGACTTACTCTGCAACAGAAGCCCTTGATTCACAAGTCATGTACGAAGGGTTCTCTAACTTCCAAGCCTTTGTTGAAAATGATAGCCAATACACTAATAAGTTGATTGCTGAAAATGCTGAACTCTTCAAGTCATGGGGAATCACATCATTTGAAATGGCGCCTCAGTACGTGTCTGCCGATGACCGTACCTTCCTTGACTCAGTCATCCAAAATGGTTATGCCTTTGCGGACCGTTATGACCTTGCCATGAGTAAGAACAACAAATACGGTTCTAAAGATGACCTTCGTGATGCCCTTAAAGCGCTTCACAAACAAGGTATTCAAGTCATCGCTGACTGGGTTCCAGACCAAATTTACCAATTGCCAGGACAAGAAGTGGTAACAGCGACACGTGCCAACAGCTATGGTGATCCAAAAGCTGGTGCCTACATCAATAACTCTCTGTATGTAGCTAATACCAAGTCATCTGGTACAGACTTCCAGGCTAAATACGGTGGTGAATTCCTTGACATGCTTAAGGAAAAATACCCAGAAATGTTCAAGGAAGTTATGGTTTCAAACGGTAAGACCCTTGATACTTCAGAGAAGATCAAGCAGTGGTCTGCTAAATACTTCAATGCAACCAACATCCTAAACCGTGGTTACCGCTACGTTCTCAGTAACGATGCTACTGGTCGCTACTATCAAGTTACTGATAATGGCATCTTCTTGCCAAAACCTTTGACAGATCAAGGTGGTAAGACAGGTTTCTACTATGATGGTAAGGGTATGGCCTACTTTGATAATAGTGGTTTCCAAGCTAAGAATGCCTTCATTAAATATGCTGGAAATTACTATTACTTCGATAAAGAAGGTTATATGTTAACTGGTCGTCAAGATATCGATGGTAAGACTTATTTCTTCTTGCCAAACGGTATCCAGCTTCGTGATTCTATTTATCAACAGGATGGTAAATATTATTACTTTGGTAGCTTTGGTGAGCAGTACAAAGATGGTTACTTTGTATTCGATGTACCGAAAGAAGGTACTTCAGAAACAGAAGCTAAATTCCGTTATTTCTCACCAACTGGAGAAATGGCTGTTGGCTTGACTCATGCTGGTGGAGGATTGCAATACTTTGATGAAAATGGCTTCCAAGCTAAAGGTACTAAGTATGTTACTCCAGACGGAAAACTCTACTTCTTCGATAAAAATTCAGGTAATGCCTACACAAATCGTTGGGCTGAAATTGATGGTATCTGGTATGAATTCAATGATCAAGGCTATGCACAAGCTAAGAAGGGTGAATTCTACACAACAGATGGCTCAACATGGTTCTACCGTGATGCAGCTGGTAATAATGTCACAGGCGCTCTTACAGTAGACGGCCATGATTATTACTTCCGTGCTAATGGTACCCAAGTTAAAGGTGATTTCGTTACTGAAAACGGCAAGATTAGCTACTACACTGTAGATAATGGTTACAAGGTTAAAGACAAGTTCTTTGAAGTGAATGGTAAATGGTACCATGCTGATAAGGATGGTAACCTTGTTACAGGTCGCCAAACCATTGACCACCTTAACTATTACTTCAATGCTGATGGTAGCCAGGTTAAATCTGACTTCTTCACACTTGATGGTGGCAAGACGTGGTACTACGCTAAAGATAATGGTGAAGTTGTGACTGGTGCTTATAGTGTCGGTGATAAACACTATTACTTCAGAGAAGATGGTAGCCAGTTCAAAGGTGACTTTGTTAAGAATGCGGATGGTTCATTGTCATACTATGATAAAGATTCAGGTGAGCGTCTTAATAACCGTTTCTTGACAACTGGCAATAATGTTTGGTATTACTTCAAAGATGGTAAGGCTGTAACAGGACGCCAAAATATCGATGGTAAAGAGTATTACTTTGATCATTTGGGACGTCAAGTTAAAGGTAGCCCAATCAGCACACCAAAAGGAGTGGAATACTACGAATCAGTTCTTGGAGAACGTGTGACAAACACATGGATCACTTTCCAAGACGGTAAGACTGTCTTCTTCGATGAAAATGGTTATGCTGATTTTGATAAATAATCAATCAATCTAATCTTAATCTGAGAGATTAAGTGAAAAACGATATGATTTGACATGAATTTATAGGTGAAATTTCTTGAAAACGAGAATCGTTTAAAGAAATTTTGCCTTTTTTTGCTCCTTAAAGAAAAAAATCTGACAAATATCAATTTTGAGTCAGAATCGTTGTAAAAGCCATTGTATCAAGGGTTTTAGTGGTTTTTATAAAAAATAGTTTTACTTATCAAATGATATAAAAATGAGAATTGAAAGCCTATGAAATAGGTGTGTTACAAAACCTTTCTAATATTACTATTATGTTACATATATTTTATAAAAAAACAATTAATTCGAGTAATAGTTAGAAAATAATGATATAATGTAATTGTTTGAAATCGGATAGATTTCAGTCTGATTTTGACAAATAAAATCACGGGGAAAATTATAATGGAAAATAAGGTACACTATAAGCTTCATAAAGTTAAGAAGCAATGGGTTACAATTGCAGTTGCCTCTGCAGCACTTGCTACTGTCGTAGGAGGATTGTCTGCAACAACATCTTCAGTTTCAGCGGATGAAACTCAAGATAAGACAGTAACTCAACCAAATTCAGATACAACAGCCGATTTAGTTACTTCTACAGAAGCAACCAAAGAAGTCGATAAACGTACAAATACAAAAGAAGCAGATGTTTTAACACCTGCTAAAGAAACAAATGCTGTCGAAACAGCAGCTATAACGAATACACAAGCAACAGCTGAAGCAGCTAAAACAGCAACTACTGCTGATGTAGCAGTGGCAGCTGTTCCAAATAAAGAAGCAGTTGTGACAACAGATGCACCAGCTGTTACAACTGAAAAAGCAGAAGAACAACCAGCTACAGTTAAGGCTGAAGTTGTAAACACAGAAGTTAAAGCGACAGAAGCTGCTTTGAAAGATTCAGAAGTAGAAGCTGCGCTTTCCTTGAAAAACATCAAAAACATTGATGGTAAATATTACTATGTTAATGAAGATGGTTCACACAAAGAAAACTTTGCCATTACTGTAAATGGTCAATTGCTTTACTTCGGTAAAGATGGTGCCCTTACAAGCTCATCAACATACTCTTTCACACCAGGAACAACAAATATTGTTGATGGTTTCTCAATAAATAACCGTGCCTACGATTCATCTGAAGCTAGCTTTGAATTGATTGATGGTTATTTGACTGCAGATAGCTGGTACCGTCCAGCTTCTATCATCAAAGATGGTGTAACTTGGCAAGCATCAACGGCAGAAGATTTCCGTCCACTTTTGATGGCTTGGTGGCCAAATGTAGATACTCAAGTTAACTACTTGAACTACATGTCTAAAGTCTTCAATTTGGATGCTAAATATTCAAGTACAGATAAGCAAGAAACTTTGAAAGTTGCTGCTAAGGACATTCAAATCAAGATTGAGCAAAAGATTCAGGCTGAAAAATCAACACAATGGTTGCGTGAAACTATCTCTGCCTTTGTTAAGACACAACCACAATGGAACAAAGAAACTGAAAACTACTCTAAAGGTGGCGGCGAAGATCACCTTCAAGGTGGTGCCCTTCTTTATGTAAATGATTCACGTACACCATGGGCGAACTCTAACTATCGTCTTTTGAACCGTACAGCAACTAACCAGACTGGTACAATTGATAAATCAATTCTTGATGAGCAATCAGATCCAAACCACATGGGTGGTTTCGACTTCTTGCTAGCTAATGACGTAGATTTGTCAAACCCAGTTGTTCAAGCGGAACAATTGAACCAAATCCACTACCTTATGAACTGGGGTTCAATCGTTATGGGTGACAAGGATGCTAACTTCGATGGTATCCGTGTCGACGCGGTAGATAATGTCGATGCAGACATGCTTCAACTCTACACAAACTACTTCCGTGAGTACTATGGTGTTAACAAATCTGAAGCAAACGCTCTTGCTCACATCTCAGTCCTTGAAGCATGGAGTCTTAATGACAACCACTACAATGACAAGACAGATGTCGCTGCGCTTGCTATGGAAAACAAACAACGTTTGGCTCTCCTCTTCTCATTGGCTAAACCAATCAAAGAACGTACACCGGCTGTAAGTCCTTTGTATAACAATACTTTCAACACGACACAACGTGATGAAAAGACTGATTGGATTAACAAAGATGGAAGCAAGGCTTATAACGAAGACGGAACCGTTAAAAAGTCTACAATTGGTAAATACAATGAGAAGTACGGTGATGCGTCAGGAAACTACGTCTTCATCCGTGCCCACGACAACAACGTTCAAGACATCATTGCTGAAATCATCAAGAAAGAAATCAACGAAAAATCAGATGGTTTCACCATTACTGATTCTGAGATGAAACGTGCCTTTGAGATTTATAACAAAGACATGCTCAGCAATGATAAGAAATATACCTTGAACAATATTCCAGCAGCCTACGCTGTCATGTTGCAAAACATGGAAACTATCACTCGTGTCTACTATGGTGACCTCTACACTGATGATGGTAACTATATGGAAGCCAAATCTCCATACTACGATACCATTGTTAACTTGATGAAGAGCCGTATCAAGTATGTTTCTGGTGGTCAAGCGCAACGTTCATACTGGTTGCCAACTGATGGCAAGATGGACAAGTCAGACGTTGAACTCTACCGCACAAATGAAGTCTATACGTCAGTCCGTTATGGTAAAGATATTATGACAGCTGATGATACTCAAGGTTCAAAATACAGCCGTACATCTGGACAAGTAACCTTGGTTGTCAATAATCCAAAATTGACTTTGGATCAGTCAGCTAAGCTAAATGTTGTGATGGGTAAAATCCATGCTAACCAAAAATACCGTGCCTTGATTGTTGGGACACCAAATGGTATTAAGAACTTCACATCTGATGCAGAAGCCATTGCAGCAGGTTACGTGAAAGAAACAGATGGCAATGGTGTCTTGACTTTTGGTGCCAATGACATCAAGGGTTATGAAACATTTGATATGTCTGGTTTCGTAGCAGTTTGGGTTCCAGTTGGCGCTTCAGATGACCAAGATATCCGTGTAGCAGCTTCAACAGCAGCTAAAAAAGAGGGTGAATTGACTCTTAAAGCGACTGAAGCTTACGATTCACAATTGATTTACGAAGGCTTTTCTAACTTCCAAACGATTCCAGATGGTTCAGATCCTTCAGTTTATACTAACCGTAAGATTGCTGAAAATGTTGACCTCTTCAAGTCTTGGGGTGTGACATCATTTGAAATGGCACCACAATTTGTATCAGCTGATGATGGTACCTTCCTTGACTCTGTCATTCAAAATGGTTATGCCTTTGCGGACCGTTATGACCTTGCCATGAGTAAGAACAATAAATACGGTTCTAAAGAAGACTTGCGTAATGCCCTTAAGGCACTTCATAAGGCTGGTATTCAAGCAATCGCTGACTGGGTCCCAGACCAAATTTACCAATTGCCTGGTAAAGAAGTTGTCACTGCGACCCGTACAGATGGTGCCGGACGTAAGATTTCAGATGCTATCATTGATCATTCTCTTTATGTAGCTAACTCTAAGTCATCAGGTAAGGATTACCAAGCAAAATACGGTGGTGAATTCTTGGCTGAACTTAAGGCTAAATACCCTGAAATGTTCAAAGTCAACATGATCTCAACTGGTAAACCAATTGATGATTCTGTTAAATTGAAACAATGGAAGGCCGAATACTTCAACGGAACCAATGTTCTTGACCGTGGTGTTGGCTATGTTCTTAGTGATGAAGCAACAGGTAAATACTTCACCGTAACGAAAGAAGGTAACTTCATTCCGCTTCAATTGAAGGGGAATAAAAAAGTTATCACAGGCTTCTCAAGTGATGGTAAAGGTATTACTTACTTTGGTACAAGTGGTAACCAAGCCAAGTCTGCCTTTGTAACCTTCAATGGTAACACTTATTACTTTGATGCTCGTGGTCACATGGTTACCAACGGTGAATATTCACCAAATGGTAAAGACGTCTATCGTTTCTTGCCAAATGGTATCATGTTGAGCAATGCCTTCTACGTTGATGGTAATGGCAATACCTACCTTTACAATTCAAAAGGTCAAATGTACAAGGGTGGTTACTCTAAATTTGACGTTACTGAAACTAAAGACGGTAAAGAGTCTAAGGTCGTGAAATTCCGTTACTTCACTAACGAAGGTGTCATGGCTAAGGGTGTTACGGTCGTTGATGGTTTCACGCAATACTTCAATGAAGATGGTATCCAATCTAAAGATGAGTTGGTAACCTATAACGGTAAGACTTATTACTTTGAAGCGCATACTGGTAATGCCATCAAGAACACTTGGAGAAATATCAAGGGTAAATGGTACCACTTCGATGCAAATGGTGTCGCTGCTACAGGTGCTCAAGTTATTAACGGCCAACACCTCTACTTTAACGAAGATGGTAGCCAAGTTAAGGGTAGCATTGTGAAGAATGCTGATGGTACTTTCAGCAAGTACAAAGATAGTTCTGGAGATTTGGTCGTTAACGAATTCTTCACAACAGGCGATAACGTTTGGTACTATGCAGGTGCCAACGGTAAGACTGTTACAGGCGCTCAAGTTATCAATGGTCAACACCTCTTCTTCAAAGAAGATGGTAGTCAGGTTAAGGGTGATTTTGTTAAGAACTCAGATGGTACTTACAGCAAGTATGACGCTGCTTCTGGTGAACGCTTGACCAACGAGTTCTTCACAACAGGAGACAATCATTGGTATTATATTGGTGCCAACGGTAAGACAGTGACTGGAGAAGTGAAGATTGGTGATGACACTTATTTCTTTGCTAAAGACGGCAAACAACTTAAGGGTCAAATCGTAACTACTCGCAGTGGCCGTATTAGCTATTACTTTGGTGATAGTGGCAAGAAAGCCATCAGCACTTGGGTAGAAATTCAACCAGGAGTCTTCGTTTTCTTTGATAAAAACGGTCTTGCTTACCCACCAGAAAATATGAACTAAAAATAAAATAACTCTTTAGAGATTATCTTTGATAAGTCATTCTAAACAATGAAAAAAGCAACACTCGTGAATGGCACTCCAAAAGTTAGGCAGAAAAAATGGCTCTTTTCTACCATTTGTCAAGTCTATCAAGGCTTTAAGTAAAAAAAAGAGATAAGACAGTATCTATTCTGAGGTTACTGTCTTATTTTTAACACTTTTTGATCTATAAATGGGCATGCTAAAAAAACACTTCATCTGGTATTTTTTGAAACAAGGTGTTACAATAATACGGCATAGACAGCCTTATCGATTTTGGGTCAAAGAGTAATCGTAAAGTTTGTTATGCGTAATGAGGTAATACATTGTTCGAATGAGACGATATATAGAGGCAATCGTATGTGGCTTAGTTGAAGCTATTGTCGATTGTCTTTTTCGTTTCTCATAAAAGTCAGCGATATGGCAGGGATTGGTATGACTAGCTGAAGCGATGTTGTGAATGCATTTGAACAAGATTTTTCTGGCATAGGGATTACCTCGCTTAGTGATGTGTTCCTTGGCGAGAAAGTTCCCAGATTCATAGTGTCTCAGGTAAATGCCAATAAAAGCTTTGATTTGATTGGTAGACTGAAAGCGACGAATATCTCCCAATTCGCCAATGATAGATGTCGCTGTGGTTTCTGCGATGCCAGGAATTGACCGTAAGATGTCATACTCTGGTAAAGGCTGAGCTAGAGCTACCATGTCGTTTAATACAACTTGTCTGCGTTCAGAAAGACGAAGCAATTCTTGAGCATAGTAACGAACCTCTTCAAGCATTGGAGAGGTTTTCTTGACCGCACAAAAAGATTGTTTAGCGAGTTTTATAAGTTTATCAGTTAGGTAAGCAATACGTTTTTCAGAGATGCGTTTGGAGGTAGATTGACGGATAATCTCACACAAGTTACTTTGAGATAGGCTTAATACAAACTCTTTGCATGGAAAAGCCATCATTAAGTTCCAATATTGCTCTCCAGTAGGTGTGGATAATAGCTTTTCCAATTCAGGAAAAGTGACTTGTAGAACCTTGTGCAGACGGTTTTTAGCTCGAACAAGATCTTCATTCATATTTTCGTGGAGGGCTATGGAATATATTTGTTCTTTACAGAGACTGAACTTTACACGGAAGTTTTGGCGCAGAATGGATTATTTGGTTTTACGACTTTCTTTATCATCTTTAACTTTGCCTTGCTTGTCTTGGCAGGCTGGGCAGGGTATAAGTGGAAGATAAGATGAAAAAAATGGAGAAAACTCTAATGGTTCTTCTCCATTTTTTTATCTAATTGGTAATGTTGAAAATCGGAAGTGAAATGATACT
>OATP01001335.1_pt1 | contig 10540 bp, 10 predicted proteins | sample 1495041 | NCBI WGS metagenome assembly OATP01 (sample SAMEA2579972, study PRJEB22360) | human gut metagenome | biome: human gut; feature: human-associated habitat; material: faeces | place: Denmark | collected 2008/2010 | reverse complement strand
GAGAATCCTCCAATTATAGATAACAAAAAAGTACAAGTAAAAGTGGTAGACTCGCCTGATCTGGCGCAAGCCTTACTGATCAAGCAGGAGACCGACATAGCCGTACTCCCCATGATCAATGCGGCGAACTTGTAAAATAAAGGGATCAAGATTAAACTAGCGGGATGCCCGATCTGGGGAACCCTTTACCTCGTCGAGAAAACACCCTTAAAAGAACCGGCATTGTATGTATTCGGCAACGGTACGACTCCCGATATCCTTACCCGGTACTATCTCGGCCGCCAGCGATCAGACTATCCGTTGAATTACGCCTTCAATACCGCCGGGGAAATCACCCAAGGCATCTTAGCCGGAAAAGTAAATCGTGCCGTGCTCGGGGAACCGTTTCTAAGCATCGCTTTACGGAAAGACAGCAGCTTACGAATAACTGCGGACTTGAATCACTTAACAGACAGCGATACCCTCGGATTCGCCCAAACAGCGGTCGTATACACCCCGACGATGGAGAAATATCGTATCGCTTTTGAGGATGCCTTACGAGCCTCCTGCCAAAAAGCCGTACGATATCCGAAAGAGACCATCCATTCTTTGGAAGAACATGGAATCTTCGCCCAAGGGGCCTTAACTCCTGAGAGTATCGAGCGGTGTAAAATCCATTATTTATCGGCTATCGAGGCGAAAAACGCCGTCATGGATTTCCTGCGTCTCATCGAACAGTATGAACCCAAGGCCGTCGGCGGGAGGCTTCCCGATGCCGGATTTATCCCCGAAAAACAATGAGATTGCGAAAAACAATCACTACAATAGTCGCTACCGCTATCCTCTTGGCGGGATGGCAACTATTCGCCGTTATAGCCAACCAACCGGAGCTGATACCTTCACTTCCCCGACTCGTACGGACACTTTGCGAATGGCTCGTCTCCGGTAGTTTCTATCAGTCGGTCGGAGCGACTATACTCCGGGGAGTCTTAGGCATGTCGATCTCATTCGTTTGTGCGATAGGGATGGCCGGGTTATTCGCCCGTTTTGAATGGGTGTATGAATTATTCAGACCTCTGCTTGCCATCATGCGCTCGATCCCGGTCATATCCTTCATACTTTTGGCGCTTATATTCCTAAATCCGGAAAGCATCCCTTTGATGATCGCCTTTCTCACCATGTTCCCGCTACTAACAGAGAATCTGACACGGGGAATCCTCGATCTACGTCCGGGTTTATCCATTATGGCACGTCAATTCCATATAAGACGTTCCAATGTCTTATTCCAGATCATCTATCCGCAGCTAAAGCCATTCTTATATAGCGGACTTGCCTCCGCCGCCGGATTCGGCTGGCGTGCGATCATTATGGGAGAAGTCTTGTCGCAATGCGCATTCGGAATCGGAAGCGAGATGAAAAGGGCGCAAAACTTTATCGCTGTCCCTGAGCTGCTCGCTTGGACAATCGTGGCGGTATTCATCAGTTTCTTTTTTGACAAAGGAATTAGCAAAGTCGCTGATATCACCCCTAAAATATCTTTCGCAAATGAGGATCAGACCATCCCCACCCCTACATTATCAGTTTTAGACACGAAAGATATAAGTTACCAATATGGCATACAGCACTTTTCCCATTCCTTTCAAAAAGGGATTATTTATGGAATTAGCGCACCTTCAGGCAAAGGAAAAACAACGTTATTAAACCTAATCGGAGGTATCTTATTGCCTACGGAAGGAGAGATACATCCCACAAGACACTTTGGAATCGCCACCATATTCCAACAACCGCAACTCCTGCCCCATCTAACCGCAGAAGAAAATATCATCCTCCCCCTCTCCTCTTTTCTCACGGAGGAAAAAGCCCGGCGAATTGCCCAAAAACACTTACAGGAAATGGAAATGGAGCCCTTCGGGAACCGATACCCCAAAGAGCTTAGTTACGGACAGCAACAACGTATCGCTATAGCGAGGGCATTGGCATACCCTTCTCCTCTCCTTTTGATGGAGCCGTTCAAAGGCTTGGATGAAGCCTTAAGCCATCGTATTATAGAACGAATACGAGAAAAGCAAATGAAAGAAGAACGGATCATTCTTTTCACGTCACATAATCCGGATGAGATTCGGTTGTTGGCGGATGAGGTGATTTACCTATAAATCCCAACCAAACTTGAATGTCTTATTTCACTTTCATCGGTTGGCAAGGTATCGTAAGCCAGAATGTAGAGCCCGTTCCCTCCTCCGACTCAACCCCGATTTTACCTTTCAACTTCTCAATTATCGTCTTGCAGATAGAAAGCCCTAATCCTGTTCCTTGCTTAAAGCTGTTCAATTTCACGAAACGATTGAATATGCTCGCTTGAGACTCCTTACTGATTCCCATACCCGTATCCGTTACGTAGACATAGATACCATCATCGGTCAAACGATAACCAAACCGTATAGAACCCGAGCTGGTGAACTTCACGGCGTTGGAAAGGAAATTGGTCAAGACCTGAGTCAAACGGGTCTTCTCCGACACAATACAATAGTCATTACCGTCCGACTCAAAGATAACCTTTACATCCGGGGCCACTCTCAAGGCGAAAGCTTGCTGCTGGGGAGCGAATATCTCACTCAAACGCAGGGTCGTATAAATAAACTCCATCTTTCCTGACTCGATCTTCGAGATATCCAAGATATCACCGATCAACTGCAACAAAAACTCATTGCTACTCTCTATGATCCTCAGATATTCCTTTTTTTCCTCCTCATCGTCACTCTCCGCCAATAAGGTGGAAAAGCCGACGATGGCATTTAAAGGGGTACGTATCTCATGGCTCATGTTAGCGATAAAAGCGGACTTCATCCGGTCGCTCTCTTCCGCCAAACGCTTGGCCTGCACATCCGCCTCGTGCCGTTTATCGACGGTCATATCCCGAAGGATTCCGATCGAGCGGATCGGTTTGCCGTCCGGATCGGCCTCATAGACCTCACCGATCTTCTCCAACCATACATACTCATCCGAGAAATAACGACAAGGGAAACTGAATCGCATGGAATCGATCTCGCCCCGCATGAAAGCGGTTGTAATATTCTCATAGACCTTCCGGTAATCCGGATGGATCTTCTCCGTAAAACTAGCGTGGGTGATCTGCACATGCTTGATCTGGCCGTTTTCTTCCAAGGAAAGCTCCGCCGTACCGTTTACCAGATCCCAAAGCCACGGGTAGATCTTACCCGCTTGACATGCGAGCGCCAAGCGCTTATTATAGCTATGCAACTCCTCCTCGACCTGCCTTTGCTTTGTAATATCCCATGAAATCCCTACTAAATAAGGAGGCTTATCCTCACGGGGCGCTAGCAGTTTCATCGTATCCATAGTACGCAAGATACCTTTCGGATCGATCATTTGCTCCACGAAACGCTGCATCTTACCCGTTTTCACCACCTCCTCGTCCATATCCCTGAAAGATTGGGCGACGACCGGATCTAGAAATAGGTCAAAATCTGTTTTCCCGACCACATCATTATGATATCGTCCGTAAAGTTGGTTCATCAAAGGGCTGGAGTACACGTACCTGAAATTATCACCCGTATCCTTCACGAAAAAGTAGATGGGCAACGCGTCCACGGTATTAGATAACAATCCTGCTAAATCCCTATAATCCTGTTCCAAAGTTTTGTTCTCCGTAGTATTAACTTCCATGTTGATTTTTTTAATCAAAGGCTTGAATATTCCGGCCGTAAAATTCTTGAAAATTAATGAAAGATACAAATAATAAGCCCAAGAAGTGAGCATCCCGACCGAAAATATAAGCAAAACCGTATATTTGTACTCCAATTCTAAGAAAACTAGATATGACAAACGTATTTCACACGCTTATAGCCCGTTTTCTACAAATTCCGGAAGGACAAGTGGAACGGACAATCGGGCTCTTGAACGAAGGCGCTACCATACCTTTTATAAGTCGTTACCGGAAAGAGGTGACCGGAGGATTAGACGAGGTGCAAATCGGTGCCATCAAAGATCAACTGGATAAACTGACGGAACTGAGCAAACGAAAGGAAACGATCCTCGCCACGATAGAAGAGCAAGGAAAACTTACTCCCGAGCTCCGGAAACGCATCGAGGAGTCTTGGGATAGCACCGAGATCGAGGATTTATATCTCCCTTACAAACCGAAACGGGTCACCAAGGCGGAGATCGCACGCCGGAAAGGACTGGACCCCTTGGCTAAGATCGTTATGATGCAAAACGAGAATAACTTATCCGCACGTATCAAGAGTTTTATCAAGGGGGAAGTGAAAAACGCCGAAGAAGCCTTGCAAGGGGCACGGGACATTATCGCCGAATGGATTAACGAGAACGAATCGGCACGTAATACCGTACGTAACTCTTTCGCTCATACCGCCATGATCACATCCAAAGTGATCAAGGGGAAAGAAGAGGAAGGCGCCAAATACCGGGATTACTTTGATTTCAGCGAGCCTTTGAACCGGGCCAGTTCCCATCGCTTATTGGCTCTCCGACGGGGAGAGGCGGAAGGTATCCTTCGTGTAAGTATCTCTCCCGACGCGGAATCTTGTCTGGATCGCTTGAACCGGCGCTTCGTAAAAGGTCGTGGAGAGGTTTCCGAGCAAGTGGCTACAGCTGTCGACGATTCTTTCAAACGCCTGCTGAAACCCTCTATCGAGACGGAGTTCTCCAACCAGAGCAAGGCGAAAGCCGATGAGGAGGCGATCCGGTTATTTGCCGAGAACCTCCGGCAATTGCTGCTCGCTCCTCCCTTGGGACAAAAACGGGTATTAGGCGTAGACCCCGGATACCGTACCGGATGTAAGTTGGTCTGTCTGGATGCGCAGGGGAATTTACTGCATAACGAGGCGATCTTCCCGCATCCGCCCCAGAACGAGAAGGGCAAAGCCGCCGCTAAGGTCGCCCAGTTAGTAGCCACTTACGCCATAGATGCCATTGCCATCGGTAATGGTACCGCCAGTCGTGAAACCGAGCAGTTCATCACGAATATACGATACGACCGCAAGGTACAAGTGTTCGTAGTCAGCGAGAACGGAGCCTCTATCTATTCTGCGTCCAAGATCGCTAGGGAGGAGTTTCCCGAATACGACGTCACGGTACGCGGAGCTGTCAGCATCGGTCTCCGGCTGATGGACCCTTTGGCCGAGTTGGTCAAGATCGACCCGAAGAGTATCGGTGTCGGCCAATACCAGCACGACGTAGAGCAAAACGCCTTGAAAAAGAGTCTGGATCAAACCGTGGAGAGTTGCGTGAATTTAGTAGGTGTAAACGTGAATACGGCGAGCAAGCATTTGTTGACTTACATCTCGGGATTAGGCCCTACGCTAGCGCAAAACATCGTGAATTACCGGGCGGAGCACGGACCCTTCACTTCCCGGAAAGAACTGATGAAAGTCCCCCGTATGGGAGAGAAAGCTTTCGAGCAAAGCGCCGGATTCCTACGGATACCCGACGGAAAGAACCCGTTGGACAACTCAGCCGTACACCCCGAGAGCTACCCGATCGTCGCACGGATGGCCAAGGACCTAAAATGCTCGGTAGCCGACCTGATCACCGACAAAGCGCTTAAAAAGAAACTAAAACTAACGGACTACCTTACGGATAAGGTCGGGATGCCTACCCTGCTTGATATCATGGAGGAACTGGATAAACCGGGCCGTGATCCCCGCCAAACGATCCAAGTATTCGCGTTCGATCCTACGGTGAAAACGATCGAGGATTTGAAAGAAGGGCAAGGAGTGCCCGGTATCGTGAACAACATCACCAACTTCGGTTGTTTCGTCGATGTAGGGATCAAGGAAAACGGGCTTGTCCATATCTCCGAGCTGGCGGATCGTTTCGTAAGCGATCCTACCCAAGTGGTCTCCATCCATCAGCATGTCAAGGTGAAGGTTCTAAGCGTAGACCTATCCAGAAAACGTGTTCAATTATCCATGAAAGGGATCTAAACGATGAAAGAGAAGATTAATAAGACAAACGTGGCACGCCTGCTGGACAAGGCTAAGATCGCCTACCAGCTCGTGCCTTATGAAGTAGACGAGAATGATCTGAGCGCTACGCATGTAGCGGAGCAGCTAGGGGAAGATATCGCCCAAGTATTCAAGACCTTGATCTTGCATGGCGATAAGAGCGGTTATTTCGTATGCGTGATCCCCGGAGCGGACGAGGTGGACTTGAAAAAGGCGGCCAAGGTATCCGGGAACAAGAAATGTGAGATGATCCCCGTGAAAGAGTTGTTACCACTCACCGGTTATATCCGGGGAGGATGCTCGCCTATCGGCATGAAAAAGCATTTCCCTACGTATATCCATCCTACGGCATCCGGCTTCGATAAGATCTATGTAAGCGCCGGACAACGAGGCTTGCAGATACAGATAGCCCCCGCCGATTTAATCAAGGTGGCGCAAGCTATAGAAGCGGATTTGATCGCATGATCTAACATCGCTGAGAGTACTTCGTAAGAAGTACTCCAGTACTCCGCAAAGAGTATCGCAGTACTTCCTAGGGAGTACTGGAGTACTCCTTATGAGGGACTGAGATCAAACAGCACATGATATCTTAGAATTTCTTAAACGTATACGTTCTTCCTTCGCAGCTCATTACCAGATTCGTCACAGATGACTGCTCGATCGTGAAAGTTTGTTTAGGTGAGGTCCAATCCGTATAACGCATGAATTGTTCCAAAGGTGTACCTCCATAGTTGACCAACTCCAGATCCAGTCTCGTATCTTCCTCCAACGTCTTATAACCGAAATTCGTACGATATACGTCCTTTGCCGGGTCATATAATTGGTACTCGAACAAAGAGGTCTGGAAGTTATACCAAACCGTATCCACCGTCTGGACCACCCCATTCGCCTCTACGGTTTTCAATTGCCATTTTCCTTCCAGCTTATGTTCCACCTTATTACAAGACACCAACGCCACGACAAAACAAGTTATCGCTATCAAATTTTTCATCATAATCCTCGTACTTATATACCTATATTGATTTGAAACGTCAAAGAAAAGAATTAATTTCCAAAGGACAAAGTTTTTAAGGATATCCTAGCCACAAATACCCAGAACTTTTTCTTCCTTCCCTTTGTTAATTGGGTAATTACAATACAAATATTATCCAATATGAAAACATTTATTGATAAAATGGATTATGCGGTCAAGAATTGGTGGTTATCACTATTGGTCGGACTGCTTTACATCATCGTCGCTATTTATTTAATGTTCGCGCCATTGGCGAGCTACGTAGCGCTTAGTATCTTATTCAGTGTCTCTATGTTCGTAAGCGGCTTGTTCGAGATCGCTTTCGCCTTGGCGAACAAAAAGGGTATCAGCAGTTGGGGATGGTATTTGGCCGGAGGTATTATCGATTTGATCTTAGGTATATTCTTGATGGCAAGCCCGGGACTTAGCATGGAGGTGCTTCCGTTTGTCTTGGCATTCTGGCTTATGTTCAGAGGCTTCTCGGCTACCGGTTACTCGATGGACCTGAAACGATACGGTACACGGAACTGGGGTTGGTACATGGTCTTCGGTATCTTGGCTATCCTTTGCTCCATCGGTGTTATCTGGCAACCCGCCCTAGGGGCCTTCACGTTGGTTTACATGATCGCTTATGCCTTATTAATAATAGGTATATTCCGTGTCATGCTATCCTTCGAACTGAAAAGCTTGCATAAAAGAAATAAGGAAGCACAAGCGGAATAAGTCTGATTCAAGGATTAATTGGTCTATTTTTAAATTATCCAGTAAGTCAACACCACTTTTATTATTTTTGTGTTCAATCATTAATAAATTAACGGATGAACGCAAACTTACCACAATTAGATTTGCCCCGGGATTATGTCGTAGGAAACGACATTACCGAGGCAATCTTAAACTTTTACAAGCAGACTTGCCGGTTAAAAGCAGGTATTTTCGTGTTATGCGTTGAAGGAAATTTACGGGCTTCCATCAACTTGACGGAGTACACGTTGAAACCGAATGATTTCATCACCTTGATGCCGGGAAGCATTATTCAGTTCTGTGAGCAGAAAGAGAGTTTCCGCCTTTCCTTTATAGGATTCTCATCCGAGTTCATGGACTGCGTGAACATGATAAAGTCTACGATGAGCGCCTTACCTACTATCTACGAGAATCCGATCATATCACTGAGTGAGGACCGGGCGGACTTCATTAACGATTATTTCCATTTGCTAGAGCGGGTACAAGCGAAAGAGAAATCCATAAACAGGGAGATGGTGAAACATATCCTGCTTACCATGATCCATGGGATCAGTGATTTGTATCAAGGAAAATCATGGCCTAACAAGATAACGACCCGTAGCGACGAGATCCACAAGAAATTCATCCAACTGGTGATGAAAAATTATACCTCAAAGCGACAAACGGCTTTTTACGCCAGCCAACTAAGTATTTCTCCCCAGCATCTCTGCATGATCATCAAGCAAAAGACCGGACGTTCCGTATCCGATATCATAGCCGATATGATAATCATGGACGCAAAATCGCAATTGATGGCTACGGACTTGACTATCCAAGAGATATCTTACTCCTTGAACTTCCCGAATGTATCCTTTTTCGGTAAGTACTTTAAACGGTACGTAGGCGTATCTCCACAGAAGTTCAGAAACAGTTAAGATAAAATTTAAATGTAACAGAAAAAAAATATCACTTTTTGCTTGTAGTTTCCAAAAAAGCGTTACTTTTGCTGCGTATTTAAAAACAAACAGACAATGAATCGATTTAGCTTTACATATTACTTTTATTACTTTTACTTTAGCAGAGTAAGGGCAGGAGTTTGTATGTAAAGCGTTGATGATTGAATATAAATATCAATAAAATATAAAGTCCTGCCGGTTTCGGTGGGACTTTTTTTGTTTGTAACAGTTTAGAGTAAAAATAGAGAAACAAGATGAAAAAGAAAGTAGCAATCCAGGGAATAGCCGGTTCGTATCACGACATCGCCGCCCGTAATTATCATGAAGGTGAAGAAATAGAAATCATCCCTTGCAATACGTTTCGGGATGTTATCACGACGATCAAGAAAGACCCGTCCGTACTAGGCATGATGGCCATCGAGAATACGATAGCGGGAAGCCTCCTTCAAAACCATGAGCTGATCCGTGAGAGCGGGCTGAGTGTTACCGGCGAGTATAAGCTACGTATCTCCCATTCCTTAGTAGCGCTTCCGGGAACCTCGATACACGAGGTAACAGAGGTCAACTCCCATCCGATAGCGTTGATGCAATGTACCGATTTCCTCGATACTCTGCCCAACGCCAAGGTGGTAGAGAAAGAAGATACCGCCATGAGTGCCCGGTGGATCTCGGAGAACCAACTGAAAGGACATGCGGCGATATGCGGGAAACTGGCCGCCCAGATCTACAAGATGGAAGTCCTTGCCGAGGGGATCGAGACTAACAAACGGAATTTCACCCGCTTCCTCGCTATAGCGGACCGTTGGACGGCGGATGAGATGCTTCGAGGAACCGATAAAAACAAATCCTCTCTCGTATTCGCTCTTCCCCACACTTCCGGCAGCCTTTCCAAAGTCCTCTCCGTTCTCTCTTTTTACGACATGAATCTCTCTAAAATACAATCCTTGCCTATTATCGGGCGTGAATGGGAATACTTGTTCTACATTGATCTTACTTTCACGGATTTCACCCGTTACAAACAAGCGTTGGACGCTATCAGACCATTAACAAAAGACTTAAAAATATTAGGCGAATATGCAGAAGGAAAACAAAGCGTGTAATATTACACCCGCTAACCGTGTAGGTAGCGTACAGGAATACTACTTCTCCAAGAAGCTGAAGGAAGTAGCCGAGATGAACGCCGCAGGCAAGAACGTCATTAACCTTGGCGTAGGCAGCCCCGACCTTCCACCTTCGGAACAGACCATCGAGACGTTGTGTGAACATGCCCGCAAAGCGAACGAGCACGGTTATCAGCCGTACGTGGGCATACCGGAACTGCGTAAGGGATTCGCCGATTGGTACAAGACGTGGTATAACGTAGACTTGGACCCGAAAACAGAGATCCAACCACTCATCGGCTCCAAAGAAGGTATCTTGCATATCTCGCTGGCATTCTTGAATCCGGGGGATGGCGTACTGGTTCCGAACCCGGGATATCCGACATATAGTTCCGTCAGCAAGCTAGTAGAGGCTCGTTTGATCCCTTACGAGTTGAAAGAGGAATTGGGATGGCAACCGGATTTCGAGGAACTGGAGAAAATGGATCTCTCCAACGTAAAGCTGATGTGGACCAATTACCCGAATATGCCCACAGGGGCGAACGCTAGCGTAGAGCTATACGAGAAACTGGTGGCCTTCGGCCGGAAGCACGGTATTATTATATGTAATGATAACCCCTATAGCTTCATCTTGAACGAGCATCCGCTAAGTATCTTAAGCATACCGGGAGCCAAAGAGATCTGTATCGAGATGAACTCCATGAGTAAGGCTCATAATATGCCGGGTTGGCGTATGGCGATGCTGGCTTCCAACGCCCAATTCGTCCAATGGATACTGAAGGTAAAAAG
>OATP01001325.1_pt1 | contig 10620 bp, 7 predicted proteins | sample 1495041 | NCBI WGS metagenome assembly OATP01 (sample SAMEA2579972, study PRJEB22360) | human gut metagenome | biome: human gut; feature: human-associated habitat; material: faeces | place: Denmark | collected 2008/2010 | reverse complement strand
CCTCGGGCTCGCGACAAACAGACCAGCCAGGTACTCGTAGCGGCCGTGGCCGTAAGGGTGGCCCTCGTCTGCCGGGCGGCTGGCAAGGCGGAACCCGAGCAGGCTCACGATGTTGCTCGAGGCATCGGAGAGGTTGTTGAAAGCGTCGGCGATGAGGGAGACGGAACCGGCGAGCAGGCCCGCGATGCCCTTGGCCAGGCACAGGGTGATGTTGAGGCCAATGCAGATGAGGCTTGCGGCAAAACCCGCGTTGGTGCGGCAAGATGCATCGACCGGCTCGTCCTCGCCGCCGGGAACAAGCGTATGTACCAGCCGATTTACAAATAGCATAGCGGTCGTCCTCACAATCATGTTTAAGGGGATAGTGTAGCTCGCGCGGGGGCGCCGTGCACCGATGCTCAGAAAATGCAGCAATAGTCTGCCGGTGCTAACGAGCGAGCCTTCTTGTCTGCCTGGGTGGTCCATTTTGGGCCACATGGGTATGGGCATGTGCCTGTTTGCTCGACATACTTAATGTCGACAGCCCCTGTGCAAAGGAGGACGTTTCCATGGACGAGATGTTTGCCATTAAATGTCAAAACTGCGGCGGCCCTATGTACTCGCACCAAGCTAAGCGCAGCTTTGAGTGCGCCTATTGCGGCACGGTCGTTCCGTGGCAGGCGGACGCCGGAGAGCCCAAGAGCGCTTTGGGTATTCGCCATACGCCGTTGACGGTGGTGGATGGACTGCTCAAACTCACGCATGTGTCGCAACTCGAGCGCCCGGAGGACCCGGACTGGTATTTCTTCAACGCGCACTGGCGCAATCAGTCGGTCCTGGAACATCTGCTGTGGGAGGATCGCGGCACGGCGCAAGAGTTCCAAGAGGTCACGCATGTGAGCATTCCTTGCCCCTTCTGCGGGGCGTCCTTTGAGGGCGAGTCAACGCAGCGCGTGTTTGAGTGCCCGTCCTGCGGCAACAAGATCGGCATTGCCGACCTGCTCAAGCCCGGTACCTTCAGCAAGCGTCTGACCATGGGCGTGGGTGCAGAGTATGTGCCGGAGCAGGGCATTCCCTGCGAAATCTCGCCGCAGCAGGCACGTGCCAACGCACTGCAGCTGGTGCGCCAGTATGCGGAATCCTTTGCCGGGCACGACGTGGAAGATGCGATCCAAAACGACATGATGCTCTTCTATTTCCCCATGGCGCTGGCGGACCTGCGCATGATGGCGTCCTTCCCGGGCAAGGGCCTGAGCAAGGAGACCTTGGTGTACTACGAGGTGCTCGACTGGGCATATCCCAGGGCAAACTACCTGGACGTTCGCCTCATGGGCATTTTGGAGCCGTGGGACTTTGCCAAGGTTGGGCCGTTTGACCCGGCCATGCAGGAAGGTGACTTTCGCGTTGTCTCCGTCGATGCGTCTACCAAGGACCAGGTGGTTATTGATAAGTTGGCGCTCGACGTTGCGGGCAACGACGCCGAGGCGGTGCTGGGATTCAATAAAAAGAGCATCCGCACGTGGGCGCGCAAGGCCCGCAAGCACAAGGACGGCTTGGTTATGGTGCCGGTGTACTTTGTCGATCGTCCTGCCTCGGATAGTCGCGATGGCGAACAGGTGCGCATCGCCGTGAACGGCCAGACGGGCCGCGCGGCTGCGGTGGTGTTTAGTGACAAGCGCGAGACGCATGTGGTGGCACCGCTCAACCCGAGCCTGCATCTGTCCGGCGAGAGCACCGTGCACGCCACGCCCGTCGAGGTCAAATACGTTAAATCGCCGTTCCTCTATCAGATTGTGCGCCGTGGAGACGGCGAGCAGCCGCGTCAGGTGGCAGCCGCCGTCGAGGGTTCTTACCGAGAGGAAAAGCCCAAACGCAAGGGCTTGTTCGCTGCGATCTTTGGGAAGTAGGGGAGTAGCGCCGGTTGTTGCCGTAACGTGATGGCCGGGGGTGCGGGGCGGCTCTCAGGAGTGCGGGCTGCTGTCTGATTGTTTGAGGGTGCCAGATGTAAATAAACAGTGGAGCGGCTGCAAAAGAGCTGCCTCACTGGGTAAAATCAGGTTGTGCCGCGGAACCCGCTCCTCAGCGCTTAAACTTCGGAGACGCGGGCAACGCAGGTATTATCGTCTAGGGCCGGCTGCAACCGGCCCTTTTCTGTGACAGCCAATGGACCCACATCAGACGAAGGCCGCGTCTTTGCCTGTCAGGTCATGCTCGCCAGCCACGGCTAGAATGTCGTTGCCGGCGTCCATGACCGGTATTGTTTCGTAGCGTGCGTCGCAACCGCGAGTGCGCCTGCGACGGCTGCGGTGGCTTCGGTCGCAACGTGCTGCTACCCTTGCGCTTCGCCATTAGACGCTTCATTGATGGCGCGGTACTCGGCACTCAGCTCGCGCGCCAGCTCTTCCTTGCTTGGAAGATACGGCAGGTATTTGGCGGCAAACACTTGGTCGTTGTCTTCGGGCAGCGTGTACTCGACGATCGAATCGCTTTTGTCCGCGCAGAGCACGATGCCTATGGGCGGATTGTCGCCTTCGTTCATGAGTTCGCGCGTGTAGTAGTTCACATACATTTGCATCTGGCCTAGGTCCTGATGCGTAAGGTCATCGGTCTTAAGGTCGATGAGCACGAAGCAGCGCATCAGATAGTTGTAAAACACAAGGTCAATATAGAAATGGCGTCCATCAAAGGTGATGCGCTTTTGGCGCGCCTCGAAAGCGAAACCACGGCCAAGCTCCAGCAGGAACTTCTGAAGATGCGTGATGAGCGCCTGCTCTAGATCGCTCTCGCGAAACGCAGTATCGTCCGAGAAACCTAAAAACTCCAGTACATATGGGTCGCGGATGATATCCTCGGGGCGACGAGCCGGGGCGCTCTTTTGGATTTCCTGGGTGACGGCCTCCTTGTCCTTGCTGGCAAGTAGGCGCTCGCGGAACATGGTATTGATCTGGCGTTCGAGCTGACGCGTGCTCCAACGAGAATCGGCGCATTCGTTCATGTACCAGGTGCGAGCGTCAGGGTCGGAAATGCGCATCAACCTGCGGTAATGAGTCCAGCTCAATTCGCTACGCAGTGCGTCGCGAATTGGAAACGCAAGAAAGAACTGACGCATATTGCGAAGGTTTGCGATGCCAAAGCCTCTTCCGAAATCCGCGGTAAGCCTTCTGGAGAGGCCTGCAATCAATGCCTCTCCATATGCTGCGCGCCCCTCTCCGCCCTGTTCATCAACAATACTCTTGCCGATCTCCCAATATGCCTCAACCATCGCAAAGTTAACGGCGGTATAGGCCTTGTCGCGAGCGGCGTTGAGAATCGAGGAGACCTGCTTGTAAAAACCTTCGGGCACGATTGCCGATTCTCCACGGTTTACCAGTTCGCCCATCACTGTCGCCCCACTTTCCTCTTGTGGAATGCATCTTTATCGAATTTAGTTTAAAGCCTCGCGCGGACACGAATTACTGTGCTGTTTGGCACCTTCGCATGGGGGCCTTGCGGTGACTAAAATGTGACCATAGAGACAGTTTTAGCGAACCCCACGGGAGTGACGCGTATGGACAACAACACGCTGCTATTCCAGGACAAAGGTTCGGGTAGGTTTAAAGACGTCAAGATCTACCCTAACCGCATTGAGGTACTCAAGAAGGGCACTTTTGGCGGCAAGCACACCGAGATTGTTTATCTTAAGGACATTACGGGCGTCAATGGAATCAAAGGCCGCGATGTTTTTCTGCGCAATCGTCTGTTGACCGCTTGCGTCTTTAGCCTGAGCAGCCGTGCGAAGGCCCAGGAGTTTGTTAACGCGCTGAACATGGTGATGTAGCCGATAGCGGCGTTCGGGCCAAGATAAAAATCGGGGGCACAGAACGGTGTCCTGCGCCCCCCCATTGAGTCGATGTGTCTAAAAGGCCGGCTTGCCTATTCGCTACCGTCCCCAGCGTTTTCGCGGTCGTTGGCAAGCATTGCCGCGCCGGCGACCGTTGTCGCTACGGCGGCGGCAGCGAGCCCGGCGGCGATGCCAGAGCCGTCGCCTGTGCCGGCAAGCTTTTCGCCCGATCCCTTGCGCTTGTTGACCTTACCGTTCTTGTCGGTGCTGTCTGCGTTGGTACCGCTGTCGGTGCCGGCGCAGACAGCGCTGCCCGAGGCCGCTACGGCAAAGCTCGCGGCCCCGTTGCTGGCGAGCGTGTAGTTTTGTGCCGCGTCGCCCAAAAGCCCATTCGCGCGCACCCAGTACGTTCCCGCGGTAAATGCCTCGCCCTCGGCCATCATCGTTCCCGGAGCGCCGTTCGCATCGTGCATAAACTCGAGCTGGGCCGTGCAGACATCGTTTTCGAGCTTGCCGTCGAGCAGCGCCGTGATCTTGGCGCGCACGTCCTCGCCGGCCTTAAGGCCTTCGAGTCCCTCAAAATGGGGTGTCAGCGCGCGTGGATCGATATCGATGGGCACGGAGCCCTGCAGCCCCGTGACGGTCTCGTTACCCAGAGCATCGACATCAACATATTCGATGGCAAACGCATGGCCCGAAGCCGCCACGTTGAGTACGTTGCTGCTGTTGACGAGGCGGAAATGGCCCTCGCCAACGGTCTTGCCATCCTGGAGCGAGGCATCGCTCAGCGAGTCGCCGTACGTCATGCGCATGCTGGTCGGGAGATAGTACGAAGCCGTCTGCTTGTGCTCCGTATCGTAATTGCGCTGATAGATGCTCCGGGCCAGCGCCGCATCAACAAAGTCGGATGCGATGATGCCAATGTGCTTGAGGTAATCTGACTTTGTATCCTCAATGCCGCTGGGATTGATGTACGGGCTCTTATACAGATGCTCGTTGACTACTCGTGCCGAGGTAAAAGGATTGCCTCCGTGCGACAAGCCCGTGCAGCTGGTGTAGTTGATAGACCAGCAACGCTCCAGGACTTTCTCCTTGGCCCTGTTATCGTCCTCGACATCTACCTCGTTGCGCGTGCGCCCGGACGTTTCCTTCAGCGCATTATCGACCCAGCTGAGCTTGTCGGTTCCCGTGAGTTTGTACTTGTCCTGGGCGTATACCTTGGTGCAATAGGGCTCTTTGTCGCCTGTTTCCCCCGCGGCTTCAAAGCCCCGCGCGTCTTGGACGAGACACATAGTGGCGCTGTCGGAGTGAGCCTTGATCTTGTTACCCCATTCGGTGAGGTCGAGTCCCCACGTGTGGCCGCTTACGCTGTCGCCGTCGAGTCCAAATCGACGTAGCAGGACGATCTTTCCGCGCACCTCGCCCAGTGTGGGAACGCGGCTCGACGTATAGAACAGTTTGGGGTTGTCGTCCAAAACCTTGGCGAAAGCCGTCGTAACACTGTCATCGGTAGCCTCGTCGTTGCCGCGCGACGCGAGCATGATAAGCGCTTCTCTCGGGTTTTCGCTCAAAAACGTTTTAAAGTACCCGATGACATCGGAGAGATGCAGATAGTCCCCGTCTTTTTTGAATAGGTAGAAATCCCCGTGGCAGATGCCAGGGTTGTCGCCCTTTCCGAGCCGGATATCAAAATAGCGAATGCCTTCGAGCAACTGCGTGGGAATGTAATCCTGCTGGCATTTTACTTGCGAGGATTGGGGCTCAGTGTCGTTGTCCACGCTGCAGGTGCCCGAATCGTGCGTGCCCGGGATGCTCAGCTCGTCGAGGAACTTGTTGTCCTCGACGTATTTCATCCAACATGGTCCGTCGACGTAGCTGCTGTACGTAATCCAGTCGAGGCTGCTAACCGTGGCATCGTTCTTTTTCATGTCGTAACCGATAAGTTCGAGCTCCCACGGAATGCTCTTACTCTTACTCTTATGGCAGATCTTATTGTTGTCCTGGTCTTCGCCGTTCGATTCTATTGCCAGGTACTTAATGTCTTTTTTCTCGGTTTCTTTCTCGACCGTGCGGTCTCGGATGATATAGGTTCCGTTTGATTGACGCTCGAACGCAAAAGAGCGGCTGGGCTTGCCGTCATGCTCGCCACTCCATACGTGGATGACCTTTCCGTCTTTGTCCGAGTCGCCATCGACCGACCAAATGCTGTAGCCCGTCTTTTTATGCTCTTCGAAATTGAGCAAGGTGCGGATAGCATACCAGTTTGTATCGTCATTCTTGGTCGTTACGTTCTCAAGGATGAGCTTGCTGGACGTGCCGTCATTAAACAGATGGCAGACGTTGCCGATGACGTTGCCGTCTTCGTTAACGCTTGCGGTACGAAAATAGCCCGCGGGGCGAAGGCGAATGACGAAATTGTCGAGGCTGACTGCTGGCCCGGCCGTGCCGTCCGCAAAGGCTGCCCGCGGGCTAATGCCCAGCATGGCGGTTTCGGGCAGGCTTGCAAGTGGCGACAACGCCGCGAGTCCAAGGCCCAACGTAAATGCTCGGCGGCTGATGGCGTGATGTTCGGTCATAACTTCTCCATTCGCAGAGTGCGGTTATGCGATAGTTTTGGTCACTATACTGCTCAGATGTTTAAAGATGCTGGTTTAATTGCCTGCGCGGCACAATAAATCGGCGGGCGGACGTGTTGGGGTGTTTGTCGTTTTCGTACTGTTGCTACATTTGGAGCGGTTCCGGCGTCCGGCATCCTCGCGTTCGTTGGCTACAGGCATAAGAAAGGGAGGGTCGGTTTACCGGCCCTCCCTGGGTACGAAGCGCTGGGGTACCGTCGCTTGTTTGCACTGCGCCCGTGTTTCCCGCTGCGCTCGCCAGTCGCTTAACGCTTGATCTCGATATCGTCGAGCTTGACGTCCATGGCCTCGGTCTTGGCCTCGGCGATGTCATCGGCAAATTCCAGGGACTTCATCATGGTCTTGACGGCGTCCTTGTGCTCCTCGACGTTGTCGATGCGCACATACACACTGCCGCCGTCAACGTCGGTGAAGTATTCGGTCGTTACGCCGCCCGAGTGCGTGAAGTAGGCACTGCGCCAGGTCTTGCCGTTGTACTTAACGGGATCGCTCTCGGTCCATCCAGAGTTGGCCTTCCACTTTGCCTCGTAGTCGAACAGCTCGTCGGCGTTCTTGTCAGGATCGAAGACGGGGATGAAGCGGTCGCTGGCGTGCTCGCTCTCGGTGAACTTAAACTGGGCCCTGTCGGCGGTGTCGCCTGCGACGTCGGTGATCTCGACGCCCTCGGGGACCTCGACCTTAAACCAAATGAAGTCGGTCCTCATATCCACGGCTGGCTTTTCCGCTCCACCGCCACCACTGCTGCCGGTAGCGCCGCCGCTGCCACCGCAGCCCACCAGGGCAACTGCGGCAAAGAGGCTTATGCAGAGGGTGAGAATCGCAAAGGCCTTCTTTTTCATGGTCGTGTCCTCCTCGATCTGTAATCGTCCATGGATTACCTGCCTTTACTGTACGCGTGGACGGCTCGCTAGGGTGGGCCATGTGTCCCATTCTGGGGGCTGGAATTGCGCCGACAAGTGGCAATATGTGCGGTCGCAAAAGAGGGGAGGGCCGATGCTGTCGGCCCTCCCCGGGGTGAGGTGCCCGTTGATTTAATGGGGCGCGCGTGCGTGGGCGTTGCCCCAACAGGTTCCTTGTTTATAGATATGCCTCAGTTTTTGACGTCCGGAAGTCTCGAAAGGTGGGCCATGTGTCCCATGTTTGCGGTGCCGACGCCTATCGTTCGTCATAGAAATCCGCGATGGCCAGGTGCGCTGACGCTCATGTACTTATGGGCTAGACTTAGCACCATTATGTGATTGATGCGGTCGGTCGGCGGTTGCCACCCGACCGATGTATATGACTTGAAGGTGCGTGCGTATGAGCCAAGAGATGATGGATAAAACCTGTCGAGAGTTTGCCCAAGCGCTGGCTGCTCGCGAGCCGGTTCCCGGTGGCGGTAGTGCGAGCGCCTTTGTGGGCGCACTGGGCGCCTCGCTTTGCGGGATGGTCGCCCGCTACGGTGCGACCAATCCCGCGCTTGCTGATCGTGCGGATGACCTGACGCGCGCGTTTACCCAGGCTGATGAGCTGGCCCAGGAGCTTGTCGAGTTGGTTGCCGAGGACGTTCGTGCGTACGGCCAGGTGTCCGCGGCGTACGGTATTCCGCGTGACGATCCGGCTCGACCTGCGGCGATTCAGGATGCGCTGCATGTGGCCGCTATGCCGCCGTATCGCATTATGGATGCCTGCGGGCGTGCGCTGGCGCTGCTCGAGGACATGGCCGACAAGGGTTCGCGTCAGCTGCTGTCCGATGTGGCGTGCGGCGCCGTGTTCTGCCGTGCCGCTATGCAGGGCGCGAGTTTGACGCTCTTTGCGAACACCACGTCTATGAAGGATCGCGCTCGTGCTAAGGAGCTCGAGACGGCGTGTGATGAGTTGCTCGACACATGGTTGCCGCGCGCCGATGCGCTGGCGCGCCGCGCCTCCGACGCTGCAAGGAAGAGAGGATAGCCATGGCTGAACTGCTGGAGGGTGCTCCCGTTGCCCGTGCTTTGACTGAGGAGCTTGCCGCTCGCTGCGCAGCCCTGCGCGAGCGGGGCGTTGTTCCGACGTTGGCTATCGTGCGCGTGGGCGAGCGCGAGGACGACCTGTCCTATGAGCGTGGCACTCTTAAACGCTGCGAAAAGGTTGGCATCGAGGCTCGTCGCGTTTTGCTTCCTGCCGACGTCTCGCAGGACGAGCTGCTGGCGGCTATCGAGGGCATTAATGCCGACTTGGCTGTTCATGGCTGTTTGATGTTCCGCCCGCTGCCCGCCGGCCTTGACGAGAACGCCGTCGCCGCAGCGCTCGATCCCGCCAAGGATGTTGACTCCATGACGCCGGCTTCGCTGCTCGCCACGCTTTCGGGGCGCGGCGAGGGTTTTGCCCCCTGCACGGCCGAAGCCGTGCTTGCTTTGCTGGATCATTACGGCGTTGAGCTGGATGGGGCCAAGGTCGCGGTCGTTGGTCGGTCGCTGGTGATTGGCCGTCCCGTTGCCGCCATGTTTACGGCTCTCAATGCCACAGTGACGACGTGCCATACGCATACGCGCGACCTTGCTGCCGAGTGCCGTGCGGCTGATATTGTGGTTGCGGCCGTTGGACGCGCGCGCACGATTGGTGTGGACGCGGTTCGCGAGGGCCAGACGATCATCGATGTTGGCATTAATTGGGACGAGGCCGCTGGCAAGCTGGTCGGGGACGTTGATTTTGATGCTGCAGAGCCGGTTGTTGACACCATCACGCCCGTGCCGGGCGGCGTGGGAGCTGTGACGACGGCGATCCTCGCCAAACACGTGATCGAAGCGGCCGAGCGCGCATTGAAATAGGCGTTTTGGGCTGTTTGAGGGGTTAGTTCTATACCCCGTGGACAAAAAATGCCAAATATGAGTACTGTTGCCAAGATAGTCACATATATTTTAGGTTAATTTGGCTCTCTAACGATATTTATTATCGATAGAGAGCCTATTTTATTGGGCCTATGGGGAAGTACATCATCTAATTTTTGAACAAATGTAGACTTTCGACACCCATGCGTAGCAAAATTGCTGTTACTAAATTAGTGACAGTACTCATATTTGGCATTTTTTGACCACAGGGGTTGCCAGCGCCGTGGTTTCGCCCTTTCTGCGCCGAAGCGATACACTGTTATCGTTTGATTTCTTCGCTCAAGGAGGATGCGCATGCCGTGCACAACGATTTTGGTTGGTAAGAACGCGAGCTACGACGGGTCGACCCTGGTCGCGCGTAACGAGGACTCGTCCAACGGGGTGTTTGAGCCCAAGCACATGCGCGTAGTGCATCCCGACGAGCAGCCGCGCGTCTACACGAGCGTCCTGAGTCACCTGACCGTTGAACTGCCCGATAATCCCATGCGCTACACGAGCGTCCCCGATGTTATTCCCGGTCACGGCATTTGGGCCGAGGCGGGCTTCAACGAGCTCAATGTTGGCATGTCCGCAACCGAGACGCTCACCACCAACGAGCGCGTTCGCGGCGCCGATCCGCTCGTGGACTACGTGCCCGCCAAGGGCAACGAGGGTGAGGACGGCTATGTGCCGGCGCAGCCTGGTGGCCTGGGCGAGGAGGACATGGTGACCCTGGTCCTGCCGTATGCCAAGTCCGCCCGCGACGGCGTCCGTATCCTGGGCGACCTGCTCGAGCGCTACGGCACCTACGAGAACAACGGCATCGCCTTTAGCGACGTGGACGAGATCTGGTGGCTCGAGACCATCGGCGGCCATCACTGGATCGCCAAGCGCGTGCCCGACGACGCCTATGTGACCATGCCTAACCAGCTGGGTATCGACAGCTTTGACCTGGACGACGCCGAGGGCGACCAGGCCGACCACATGTGCTCCGCCGACCTGCGCGCCTGGATGGCCGAGTGGCATCTGGACCTGACGCTGGGCGTTGAGGGCGACGGTCCGGCTGCGGTCTTTAACCCGCGCGAGGCCTTTGGCTCGCACAGCGACAGCGACCATGTCTACAACACGCCGCGCGCCTGGTACATGCAGCGCTGCCTCAACCCCAGCGACGTGTGGGATGGCCCCGACGCCGACTACACGCCCGAGAGCGACGACATTCCCTGGAGCCGCGTGCCCGAGCGCAAGGTGACCATCGAGGACATTAAGTACGTACTCTCGAGCCACTACCAGGGCACGGAGTACGACTGCTACGGCAGCAAGGGCACGCCCGCTACGCGTGGCGGGTATAGGCACCGAT
>OATP01001322.1_pt1 | contig 10632 bp, 7 predicted proteins | sample 1495041 | NCBI WGS metagenome assembly OATP01 (sample SAMEA2579972, study PRJEB22360) | human gut metagenome | biome: human gut; feature: human-associated habitat; material: faeces | place: Denmark | collected 2008/2010 | reverse complement strand
GGCGGCCGCTTTCTGGATTCTATCCATTTTCTGTAAACAGGAGTATGTGAATCATAAGGATATGCTTAAAATATTTTTCGCGTCCTTATTTGCACTGGTTTTCAACCAGGGAGTTTTTATCTTCGGATTATCCCTCACCTCCCCCATCGACGCCTCTATCGTAACAACAACTTTGCCTATTATTACCATGATCGTGGCAGCCATCTATCTGAAAGAGCCGGTCACCAACAAGAAAGTTCTCGGTATCTTTGTCGGAGCGATGGGGGCATTGATATTAATATTGGGCAGCCAAACTTCCGGAAACGGAAACAGCAGTATCTGGGGAGACCTTCTCTGCCTGCTGGCACAGCTTAGTTTCTCAATCTATTTAACAGTTTTCAAAGGACTTACCCAACAATATTCGGCAATAACCATCAATAAATGGATGTTTATTTATGCATCGATGTGTTATATACCTTTCTCCTATCACGATGTGGCTGCTATCGAATGGAGCACCATTTCAACGCTTGCTATCTGGCAAGTCCTTTATGTCGTATTGGGAGGAAGCTTCATAGCTTATATCTGTGTGATGACTGCACAAAAATTACTTCGTCCTACAGTAGTGAGCATGTACAATTATGTACAACCTATCATCGCATCCATCGCTGCCGTAATCATGGGTATCGGAACCTTCGGCTGGCAAAAAGGAATAGCTATCGGACTCGTATTCTTGGGAGTATATATTGTGACCCAAAGCAAGTCGAGGGCGGACTTTGAGAAGGCGGGGAAAGAGGTGTGAATTAGTAATCAGTAGTAAGTAGTAAGTAGTAAGTAGTAAGTAGCAAGTAGTAAGTAGCAAGTAGCAAGTAGTAAGTAGCTGGTAGTTAGAATCCTTTCGGATAACCACGTTGACACACTGCATAGATTCTAACTACTAACTACTGACTACTTGCTACTGACTACTAACTACTAATTCTCACCACTCTATAAACTTACCGCGTGCCTTTCTTTTTTTCAACTCTTCTTCCAGGCACTTTTGGCGGTCTTTAGCAATATAACGACGGGCAAAGATATTAGGAACAGCAACTCCCAATGCTATACAAAGAATGATAAGAGCGGAATTGATACCGTTGAAGAAAGCAACCGTCACCTCTCCTACAACCCCATGCATGTCAATAAAGCCAAGCAAGGAACGATACATCAATACACCGGGAATCATCGGGATAACCGAAGGAATGGTCAATACGTGATTGGGAACATGAAACCAATGTACAGCTTTAACAGCAATCAGGCTGACTACAAAACTTCCCATAAACGAACCTATTACCGGACCGAATCCCAACTCAAAATTCACAAAGTTACGGGTACATACGGCAATAATACCTCCTATAGCCACCACCCAAAGCAAACGACGCTGGATATTGAAAATCATGGAAAATCCCATAGCCGCAATAGCGGCAGCAATGGCATATACATAATAAGGATCATGGGGAATCATACTTAATTCACTGAATTTCTTGTCGATAGTCACGTCCTCCATAACACACAGACGGATAGCCAATACAATACCAAAAGCCATAGCCCCCACCATCATAACCGTATTAGCCGCACGGGTAATACCCACCAGCAAATAATTGTCTATCATATCGTCAACAAAATTTATCAACGGAACCCCCGGAACAATAAATAAGGCACAAGCTAAAAGCGGATGATAAGGAGTAGAAGACCATCCGGTAAATGAACTGGCATAAGCCAAACAAGTAGATACAAAAGCGGCAATCGCAATACTCATATATACATTAACACCAAACTCGATAAAACGGGCACGTACGCGAAAACCGACAAATGCAGAAATTGATGCTAAAAGAAAAGCCATCCAGTCACAGCCGAACAATTTGCAAAAGCCACCACATGCAAAACCGGCTCCCACCGCTACCAGATATGGAACATAATTACGAGGCGTGTGGGAAATTCTTTCCAACTCTTTCTCGTATTCATCCAAAGAATAGTCTTGTTCGATAGCACGCCACGACAATTTACTGATAGCAGAAATGGCCGTCATATTAATCCCATGCTTCTCACATTTCTGGAATTTAGAAAAAGAATGTGCTTCATCACTTACATTAACCATCAACATCGTATAGCTGACATCAATATGAAGCTTTTCTTCCGGTAGCCCCAAATAAGCAGCTACACGTTTCATATTCCTCACTACACGGTTTGTATCCGCCGCACTCTCCACCAGTAACTTACCTGTACGCAACAAAAGATCCAATTTACGTCGCAACAATAAAGTTTCTTCCTGCTCAATTATCTTATTATCCGTCATCTTGTAAATAGAAATAATTAATTTTCTTTGGGGGTGCAAAGGTACAATTTTCTTTTCAAATTAGAATCTAAATAATGTATCAATTGAATAATATGCCAATGGGTCAATATGCCAATGTGCCAATTTACCATGCGGAATGATAACGCAGGTAATTGGCACATTGGCATATTGACCCATTGGCACATTATTATCTATTTCTTCAATTCATCAAAATAAGTATCAAGCAATGTTTTTGCAGCCACAAACGAGGTCAGATTCCCTCCTAACACCTGCTGTTCCTTCTCTGACAGCATAGATTCTATTTTGGCATTATGATAGAAACTGTCACGTAACTGTTCGTTAATGCTTTCGTACATCCAATACTTACTTTGCTCATTACGACGATACTCAAAATAGCCGTTCTCTTTTACAAAATCGATGTACTGGTATATCATATCCCAAATCTCCTTTACGCCCAGATTGTAAAAACCGGAATAGGTCAATACTTGAGGTGTCCAACCGGAATCGGGAGCAGGGAAAAGATGAAGAGCGTTACGAAACTGTGCCGCTGCCAGTTTGGCCTTGTCTATGTTGCTACCATCGGCTTTATTTATCACAATACCGTCCGCCATCTCCATGATACCACGTTTGATGCCTTGAAGTTCGTCACCCGTGCCGGCCAACTGAATCAGCAGAAAGAATCCACCATAGAGTGTACAGCCGTTTCACTTTGCCCTACGCCTACTGTTTCTACAAAGATCTTATCGAAACCGGCCGCCTCACACAAAATAATCGTTTCACGGGTTTTACGGGCTACCCCTCCCAACGAACCGGCAGAGGGGCTTGGACGAATAAACGAATTGGGATGTACAGACAGTTGCTCCATACGGGTTTTATCACCTAAGATACTCCCTTTGCTACGTTCACTACTCGGATCGATGGCCAATACAGCTAATTTTCCTCCTTTTTCGAGTACATGCAAACCGAACACATCGATTGAAGTGCTCTTACCGGCTCCCGGAACACCACTGATACCGACACGGATAGAGTTACCTGAATAAGGCAGACATTTCTCTATCACCTCCTGCGCCACAGCCTGATGTTCGGGACGCACACTTTCCACTAACGTTACTGCCCGACTGAGAATAGTTATATCACCTTTTACTATTCCCTCCACAAACTCGGCCACAGAAAGCTGTCGTTTTTTAGGTTTACGTTTCAAATAAGGATTTACCGATGAAGGCTGTTCAATACCTTTATTAACAACCAACCCTTTATACTCTTCGCTGTTTTCCGGATGTTCCATGATGGTGATATTTAAGTTATCGTTTTACGTTGATTTCCACTTTCGGCTGTGCCGGGTCATTGGTTATCATCAGTATACGCAGGTGATGCTTTTTCTTTCCTGTATTCTTTTTATGGATGGTTACCCGCAACTTAGTCGTTTCCCCCGGCTGAAGGACTGTCTTTTTCAGACTCACTCCTACCGAAGAATTAAATACCTGCAACTTACTTATCTGCAAAGGTGCTTTCCCTGCATTTGTAATAACAATATCATGAGAAGCTTTGTTCTTTTTCGCGAGACGGGCACTGAGATCGATATCTGTCTCAGACAGACGAATGGCAGGCGCATTTAAACTATCCTGTTCCGTCATTCCGGAGAAATCGGGAAGAAGAATGGCTGATACGGGAATCTCGTTTTCTTCGCTGACCTTATCACCGGCAAAGCGGGCCAGATAGACAGAAGCCTGCGTCAATCCCAAATCGGTCAATTGCTTGGTATCAAGGGTCAGCTTGACAGTCCCCCTCTTTCCCTTCAGAACCACATTCGGTTTCTTTTCCATTTTCAGATAAGGAGGCAGATGCATCAATACCGGTTCGTATGGACGATCGGACAGATTTACGACACTAAACGTAAGAGTCGGTTCTTCACCACGATGGGCATCCGGAAAGGCAAATTCGTTCCGGTCCAAACGAATGGAACCGATAGCATAAGGATGTGTCTTCGTAAAATCAGTAACTTCCTGCACTACCTCGCCTACAAATTTCAAATAGACAAGGCTGGGTTGTGCATTACTATAAATACCCACAGTTTTCTCAAAATGTCCGAGTGCCTTCGCATCAAAAGTAGCACTAACCGTTCCTTTCTCACCGGGAGCGATGGGCGTTTTCGTCCAACTGGCAACGGAACAGGCACAAGAAGTGGTAACATTGGTCAATACCAAAGGCTTGTCTCCGGTATTCGTAATGGTATACTCCACATTTACAGGATGTTTCCATTCTATCTGCCCGAAGTTATGTGTCTCTTTATTGGAAGAAAGACGAGGTTGGGCAATGACAGACAAAGTAATAATAAAAAGGGTAATTATAAAGGATATACTGCGTTTCATGCTCTACATATTATATTTGGAGCACAAATGTAGGAGTTTTCAATGAGAAAAGGAACGGATTGAAAGGATTATTAAGGGTAGATGGTAAAGAATGCCGGTTACATCCATCAAAAATGTAACCGGCACTGATTGGCACTTGATTCAAAATACAATTTGTCTATCCGGACAAATACAACCGGCCTTCAAGTGTAAATCATTTTATCGTCATTTTCATCGAAGCGGAGTGAGAAACATATTCGGGTGCATATGCACTTTGGATGGTTGCCAGTCCGGTTTCATACATTCCGGCACGACTGATACGATAGCTATATTCAAGAACATAAACACCTTTGCCCAATCCATCGAAGAAGAAATTGGTTGAAGCATCTTTGATATCGACATAATAACCGAAACCGTTGTTCCAGCGATAACCGGATAACGTACCGATAGGTTCGAAACAGGCGGCACGCTGGTCTTTCAATTGGATGAAATCCATCGGACGATCCAAACGGACCGTAAGGCGTGAAACGACTTTATCTCCTACAGCCAACTCCGTAGCGGCTGTTATCGGTTGTAGCTGACGAACATTATTCACCAAACGCTCCACATACAGTTTCTTCTCTACACTCAGTTCGTTACCTTGCTGTTTCACTTGATCGATATCTTCCTGATACTGTGCATAGACTGCTCCCCAGGCGATACCGGCATCCCGTTTTTCGACAGTTATCTTACGGGCATCCACCACTTTCTTGTCAGTGAAAGTCTTTTTAATGTAGCCCAATCCGGGAACAATCGTTTTGGCAGGAGCCAAAGTTTCCAATACCTCATTAGCAACAGTAATACGTACATCACCTTGATTATCGAGCAGATTGACACCACGTTGCAACAGGGCAAAAACCGCATTTACCGTAGTCACCGGAGAATCCCATGCCTGCGTTTGCTTCTGCTTCAAGAGCCAGAGTTTCATCTCTTCCACCGTAGAGGAGTCGCCGGATACAAGTTCAAGAGCTTCCATTACCGTGACATGGGCCGGGATCTGTAAACCGCCCCAAGTATAAGGATTCTCATTGAAAGCAAAGAACATTCCCTGTTCGTCCGTCTTTGTCAAGAACTCTTTCAAAGAAGCAATAAAATTCAATGCTTCCTGCTTCCTTCCGGCTTTATCCAGCACAATGGCGGCAAGTGCCTTATTAGTCATGGAACGGCTGGTCAGCGTCTCCCCTACTTTCGACAAGAAGTAATTGTAAGCGGTCTGATTATCGGCAAGCGGCATTTTTTCACCGGAAATAGCAACAAGGTAGAGATACTTCAACGCCTCATCGGAGAGCCCTTTTACCTTTTCTCCGTTTTTCTCTGCTTTACGGATATTCTTATACTCTTCCAACGCTTCTTTATTCAGAAAACTGAAAGCAGAACGCTGCATCGTCAAGGCATCCCCTTCCAGCGGTTTACCGGTAAGCAAAGCGAGACGGGCATTCAATTCGACAATAAAGTTCGTGATAAATCGACTACCGTTCATACCTTTATACCATGCCCACGAACCATCAGACTGCTGAAGCTCTTTTAACCGGGTCAAGGCAGCAATATTGTTATTACGAATGTTGTTCAGATCGAATAAAGTAGCGATGCGCTTTTTCTGTTCTTCTTCCGTCCGGGCCTCCATCACCCAAGGAGATTCAGACAACAAGATGTTCTTCACCTCCTGATTCTTTTGCAAATTACTGAGGAAAGTCTCCTTCGTTCCGCCTTGCAACTTCCAACTATCGAACACGGCTTTGATGCGTGGCTGTGAATTCATTATATAGGCAGCCAACGTATTCGCATAATAAGCGGCAGCCCAAGAGATGGCATTATTGTTCTCGGGCATACCCAACGATGGTAATGCCTGTATGGCGTACCAAGCCGGATTACCTGTAAACTCGATAGTCAGACGACGGTCGGTAGCCGATTTGCTGTGATTATTGAATAACTTATCGAGCGGGAAAGTACGTGTTTCTTCTCCGCGAACAGGCATGGCCACAGTCTCCACCAAATCCGCTTTATTGCTAAGTACGGGTAAGAGGTGCTGCTCGCCGTCACTGAACGAACCACCGTCGGCAATCATACGGCAACCCAATACATCGTATTTATCGGTAACAATAAAAAGGAAACTCACTCCCGTGCTACGTCCTGCTTCTACAGAGAACTCTTGTTTCTGCGTACTGATCCCCTTTTCCGTCATCGGGTCAAAAAGAATAAAGCTAACCGTTCCGGAAATATTCTTTCCGGTAAGGTTTGCCACAGAAGCGGTTACAGAAGTTTTATCTCCCACGCGGACGAAACGCGGCAAGTTCGGAGTCAGCATAAAGTCCTTACTGGTCACAGCAGTAGCATCGATCATACCTGTCATCATTCCTTTGGTATGCGCATATCCCCGGAAATTCCAACGGGTAAGGCTCTGCGGCATGGTGAAAGAGAAAGAAACTTCCCCTTGTTCATTGGTACGAAGTTGCGGATAGAAGAAAGCGGTCTCGGCAAAATTGGTACGCAATTCTTCGGTAGCCTCAGGAAGGGTTTCTCCCGCTCCGGTATCCCTGTCGGCATCAGCCGTTTCGGCATATTCAACATCGGCTTTATCGCTGATGACGATAGACATACCCGCCTCGGCTTTCGCCATTCCGCGTACCTTTGCGCTTCCAACAACCGTTGCGTTCTGTCGATAATTACAAAGGGGTATCATTTCCTCTTCGAAAACCAGATTACTGACGTAATTGAATGGAAGCACGAAGTGGTCGTATGCCATCGGATCTACCTTCAGGCTCTTGGAAGGGAACCAATAATTATAAGAGTTCATTCCCCAATAACCATCCATCCAGCGTGTTCCGGGCACAGAAAGGTTGTATCCGATTCTCAGACTCTGATGATTTTTCCATATCTTATCCAGCGAAGCGTCATACATGGTAGCCAACATTTCAGCTGCGGCCGGCATTCCTTGCGGGGTTTTGACAGTCAGCTTCCACTCTTCTTCCTGTCCCGGACGCAGTTTATCACGGAATACCTCCCATTTCATTGTCAATGTTTTATCCGGCAAGCGTTTCGTCATTCTTACCGTCTGCTGATTTACGGAACCATCCTTCACAAAGCAGAAAGTAGCGGAAAGCCCGTTGCCATACGATTCTTTATAAGGATATTCAAAACGCTCAATTGAATCGGACAAACGAAGCACCTTGCTTTCCAGCATCCGGTTACCACTGAACAGATTCATCATCACATACGCGTCATTCTTGGAAGTTCCGAAATAGAACACAGCCGGATGAGCGGCATCAAACGAGGTATTTTCTGCATAATACCAGATCGCCTTGTCTACCGGAGGGCGCTTATCTTTGATCGAGAAGAGTATGACTTCCTCTTCGCCCGTCACTTCACGACCCTGATCATCTTTGGCAGACATAACCAACAGATATTCTCCCGACGGCACAGAAGTCCATCCCGGAAGAAGCGTCTCTTTATTGGAAACAAACGTACCCGTATAAGCCGGAGTGCCTTTCATCACCTCTTCGGACTTCGCACCACCGACTACGGGATAAAGTTTGTAGTTACCCTCTACACTAACGGGCTGGCCATCAAGATTGGTAGCTTTAAAAGTCAGCTTGATGGAATCTTCCTTGCAAACAGGATTCTGTATCTCGGCTCCCAGTAGCATTGAACGGTTTCCGACTCCTAAACTGTAAGTGGAAGCCTGCGTCTCTCCCGCCACATTCGTAACCGTCGCTTGAATCTGGAAAACATAATATCCCATATCGAACCCTTTATCACCACTCAAGGATACCGGAATCGTGAATTGTCCGTCTTCATTCAGCGAAACGGTGCCCGATGCAATAGGCTCAGCGCCCAACTGCGCTCCTTGCCAGCCAAAACGCATAAAACGGGTAACTGTATAATTCAAAGGCAAATCCTGCAATGACACACCACTAAAGGTGGCTACCGTTCCTTTCACATCGATTTTATCACCCAAGCTATACGACCCGGTCATCTTATCAAAAGTTATATCGAAAGTAGGTCGCTTATACTCTTCCACGCGGATAGTGGTCATTCCTTCATCGGTAGTTAGTGTGAACGTACCGTTCAAGCAAACGGACGGCAAAGTGAATTCCGTAGCAAAGGAACCGAACTCATTGGTACGAAGCTCTTTCTTTCCAACCTCCTGCCGATTGGCATCGGTAAGCGTCAACGTATAAGTGCGATTGGCAATGACATTAGCTGTATCCAGTTCCTGCTCATAAGCAATACCTTTCACATATACGGTTTGCCCCGGTCGATAAAGAGAACGGTCCGTCAGAAGTTTCACCGAATTCACCGGTTTCTTATCCGTGTAGTAATTATAACTACCGCCATAAATACCTTGCAAGGGCATTGCGGTATCATCGCCTTTGGTAGCGACTAAATAGCGGTATTCACGTTTATAGGGGAATGTTGCCTTTCCTTCGGAATCAGTAGTAAACTCCGTCAATTTCTTTTCATCGTTTGTATAAAGAGTGACAACGGCACCTTCCACAGGCTGTCCGCTCATACAGTCGAGGACAACCACTTCGTATTGGTCTCCCGGCAAACGAAGTGTCAATACCTTAAAACGAGTAACACTCAGCTTGCTTTCACTATTTTCCCGTGCCTTGGCATCGGGTACGATACGCATCACATATTCTCCGATTGCCGGAGCTTTCAACGTAAATACAGTATCCTGATTCTGATAATTCTGAGGACGCAATAAAGAATAATGCTGTTCGGCCACCCGCTTTTTCGATTGGTATAATTGCACCGTAAAACCATCTATATTCTTATGGTTCACCATCAACTTCATATCAGTATCCGGATAAACAACCTGGTCGGCACGTACATACAAAGCCGGATTCAAAATCTCCTGTTTCAAATTCTTTAAGGCATTGATGCGTTTATAGTCCGGATAAAGCCTGATAGCCTCATCACAAATCTGCAAAGCCATCACCTGTTGCTGTTTTTCCACAGCATAGCGGGCTTTGGCCAGATAAACCTCAGCACAGACATCATGCGATTTAAAATCAGCTTTCAGTTTATCGAGGCCGGCCAGATAAGGATCTTGAGTCAACCCGATTAAATTCTGTGGTGCCCGATAAGGCACAAAGGTAGGATCCGAATTCCGTTTCCAGTTCAGATAATCGAGTTTGCAGAGCACATAACCATCATCCATACCGGCTTTTTCATAAGCATCGAGCATACCTAAATAAACGTTTTCAACCGATGTCTGTACAACAGAATCTTTATCCAATCCCATTACATTGTTCAAGGCATCCACCCCTCTGCTACCCAGCAAATGAAGCATATCATGATGATAGTATTCACTGGTATCTCCGAGTTTCACAAAAGGAATATAAATGCGCGAAGAGGTATTCAACAGCAATCCCGTATCCTGCAAAGAACCGGCTGTATATTTCATCACCTGTTGCACGAACATATTACTGCTCCATTCCCGTATATCGGAGGAGGGAGCTTCGTCTACAATATTCGTCCGCTGACGAATCTGCCAGCGATTGCTGGATCTGCATAAATACCGGCTATCAGGGAATTCAAAACAGCACGGTCCATCGGTTTATCCGTTGTTTCCGCCCACTGTTCCAAACCTTTCAAACTTACATAAAAGCTATCGGGAGTCAACGTTTCGCGGTATTTCATCCGCCACGTATACGCCTTCAACATCTGTGGAGAGTTTCTCTCTGTTTCCGCTTTTTTATAAATTCGATCTGTCAGTTGGATCACTGTTTGTGGCAAACTCTTCTGTTCAGCCTGCTCCACCTGTTTCCATAACTTGTCAAATGTTTGAGCTTTTGCCCAAGGTGCTATCCCTAAAGAGAGCAATACCATCATACAAATCTGCTTTATTCTCATACGTTCAAAGTTTAAGTCCTTTTATTCAAGTTTCGCAAGTAAAAAAGTATAGCTTTTAGTTCTGTATTTCGCAGAAAA
>OATP01001319.1_pt1 | contig 10676 bp, 8 predicted proteins | sample 1495041 | NCBI WGS metagenome assembly OATP01 (sample SAMEA2579972, study PRJEB22360) | human gut metagenome | biome: human gut; feature: human-associated habitat; material: faeces | place: Denmark | collected 2008/2010 | reverse complement strand
CGGCTCCGAGGGAAACGGGAGGGGCCCCGGCGCCGTGGCGGGGAGCCGATAAGCAGCGGCTGATGCAGCGGCTGCTTGGCGATTTCCTTGATGGAGACCTTGCCCTTGGTAGTCACGTCCAGCACGGTCAGGCCCACCGGTGTGAAGATGGCCTGCTGCATGACCAGAATCGGTGCCACCAGCGCCGGATTGCCCAGAATGTAGGTGGCGATTGGCAGGCCGATGTTATTGGAATTAAGGTACAGCGAATTCAGGGCGCCGATGGTGGCGTCCGGGGCGTTCAGGTGGAAGAACATGCGGTTGAGCACCAAGAACACCACGCCCACCAGCACGGCGGAGAAGAACGCCACGATAATCGAGGGGTGGAAGATGTCGAAGATCGGCTCCTTGGAGAGAATCGCGAACATCAGGCACGGGCTTGATACGAAGAAGGAGAAACGGTTGAGCACCATCTGAGCGGACGGCCCGCCGATTCGCATTCGTGCGGCGACATATCCCACCGCAATCACGATGCCGATAACGCAGAAGCCTTGCATGGCGCTGATTAGACCTGACATAATCCTCCCTTTCGCCACCCCAGTGTGGCACATAAAAATGTATTCGGCCGCAAAATCTCATGTAGTGGGTGTGCTGGGCCCGCCGCCCACGCGGTACGCTGGTCACATGACGCTTGAATTGAACCGCACCGCATCCACTGCCGAGCAGCTGAACAGCCTGCTCACCCAGATCATGGAGAACTTCTCCGTGTCCGACCACGAGGGCCCCCTCACCGACGAGGCTGAGGCCTTCCTTAACGAGCAAGAGCACCTGACCGTCCGCCGTCACGGCGACACAGTGGTGGCCAGCACCGACTTCGGCGAGCCGAACCGTGTGATCTTGGCCGGGCACCTCGATACTGTGCCGGTCATCGACAATTTCCCACCGAAGTGGCTGGAGCCCGGCGATTCGCTGATTCGCGAAGAAATCGCCCACGCTCATCCCGAAGACCGCGTGCTGTGGGGCCGCGGTGCCACCGATATGAAGGCCTCCGACGCAGTGATGCTCTACCTTGCCGCCACGCTCGACGGCCGCACGCCGGAAACCACCCCGAAAGTCGACCTCACCTACGTCTTCTACGACCATGAGGAAGTCGTCGCCGAAAAGAATGGCCTACGCAAAGTCGTCGAGGCCCATCCCGATTGGATCACCGGCGATTTCGCCATCATCGGCGAGCCCACCAACAGCGGCATCGAGGGCGGCTGCAACGGCACGATTCGCTTCGACGTCGTGACCCACGGCGTGGCCGCGCACTCCGCCCGCGCGTGGATGGGGGAGAACGCCATCCACAAGGCGGCCGACATCCTGAGCCGACTCAACGCCTACGAGCCGGCCACCGTGAACGTGGACGGGCTCGACTATCGCGAGGGCCTCAACGCCACGCTGATTTCCGGCGGCAAAGGCACGAACGTCATTCCGGATGAATGCCGCGTACACGTCAACTACCGCTTCGCCCCGGACAAGTCGCTGGCCGAGGCCAAGGCTCTGATGATGGGTGCGGATGCCGGTGCCGAACTCGGCAATGGCGAGCATGTGGCCACCGGCGGCGTGTTCGAGGACTACGGCATCGAAATGAAGGACGAAAGCCCCTCCGCGCGCCCGGGTCTGAACGCCCCGCTCGCCCAGGATCTGGTCCGACTGGTTAAGGAGCGCACTGGCCGCGACCCACTGGCCAAGCTCGGCTGGACCGACGTGGCACGCTTCTCTCAGCTCGGTATCCCGGCCGTCAACCTCGGTGCCGGCGATCCGCTGCTGGCTCACAAGCACGACGAGCAGGTGCCCGAATCCGATCTGACCGCCATGGCCGCAATCCTTACCGACTGGCTGGTCTGACACCTCTCTAGCTCCCCTCCCTGAGGGGAGCTGTCACCGCAGGGAGGGGAGCCGAGAGAACGTCAGCCTCGCCGGGCCACGCCCGCACAAAATATGTGGCATACTAAAGGATGGTGGTTCTGCATAACCATCAGCGTGTGAGATGGCGTCGATCCCCTTGCGGCTCTCGAGAATGAGACAACGCAAGCGCCGGTGTCCGCCACCCGCAGGACAGACTTGAGACGAAGTTGCCTTTACGCGGCGCGTTTTCGCGCGGCCACGGTGAGAGCGTGGTGTGAGTCAAGCGTATAGGCCTGGAAATAGGCGTCGTGATGCAGCGCGCCGCGAGGAGCATTGTGCCCACTGACAACCGTGAAGGTTTCGTCAACGACGGAACCGATAATTCAACCGTATCCAATGCCGATTCGGCTGCAGCCGTGAACGTTGCGCCTGCCGCCGCCTCCCAGCCCGCCGAACCTGTTCGCCGTCGTCGCGGCGGCCGTCGCGTGGTTCGCGGCACCGGTGCTGCCGGCGCTTCTCTGGAACTGCAAGTGCAGGAACGCACCCCGCTGTTCGAAGCCCCCGCGCTTCCCGATGCCGGCACTGCGGCCGATTCCAGCGATTCCGATGAATCCAGCGATTCCAAGGATTCCGCCGAACGCCCAACCCGTCGCCGTACGCGCCGCGCCGCTTCCACAGTGGTCGACTCGTATAGCGAGGATGATCGTCCTCGTCGTTCGCGCCGCACTGTCAGTGTCGATGATTTCGATGACGATGACGCCCCACGTTCCCGCCGCCGTTCGGTTGTGGACGATAACGATTACGACGAGGACCGCCCGGTTCGCCGCCGCTCTCGCCGTGCATCTATGGATATGGATGATGATGACGAGGATCGGACGGTTCGCTCCCGCTCTCGCCGTGCAGTTGCGGATACGCACGAGGACACCCCGGATGAGCGCCTGTTCGATGCGGTCGAATCCCTGCCCTCTGGCCACGAGACCATGCGCCGCGGCAAGCCGATGACGTCCCTGCTCTTCCAGGAACCGGTACTGCCCGCCGCTGTGGATGCGCACGATACCGCTGACACTCGTGATGACGATGTTGACGCCGACGAACGTCCGTCTCGTCGCTCCCGCCGCTCGCGCAGCCACGATGATGACGACGCGCAGCCGCGCAGCCGCCGACGTGACGACCGTGACGATCGTGGCCGCAACGCTGCCGCCGGTGACGCCAATGCCAGCGCCAACGCGGACCATGATGATTTCGATTCCAATGACGCTTCCGACTCTCGCCGTTCCCGTCGCTCCCGCCGCCTGAACGCCCAGGAGCGCCGTGCAGCCGCCGAAGTCGAGCAGATTGAGGAAGACCTCGAGCTGGACGATATCGCCTACTCGCCGATTGCCGAAGAGGAGGGCGACGAAGAATCCGACGCCATCCGCACCCGTTCGCGCCGTCGCCGCCGTCGCGGCTCACGCGGCGAAACCGGTGCCAACGGCGAGCACGATACCGCCGAGAACGATGCCGAGGATACGCGTTCCCGCCGTCGTGACGATCGCGATGATCATGACCGTGATCGCGATGAGGACGATGAGGAGCAGACCGTTACTCGCCGTCGCCGTCGCCGCCGCGGCGGCAAGAACGGCGAGGGTACCGACGACCAGAGTCAGAACAGCGAACAGCCGCTGGTCCGCCGCTCCCGCAAGCAGCAGTACATCGACGAGATCACTGATGTGGAGGGCTCCACTCGTCTCGAGGCCAAGAAGCAGCGCCGCCGTGACAACCGTCGTGAGCGCAGCCGCCAGAGCCAGCTCATGGAGCAGGACTTCCTTGCACGCCGCGAGAACGTGGACCGCCTGATGGTGGTGCGTGAGAAGGAACATCACACCCAGATTTCCGTGGTGGAAGACAATGTTTTGGTCGAGCATTACGTCTCCGACATTCAGGAAGTACAGACCGTCGGCAACATCTATCTTGGCCGCGTGCAGAACGTGCTGCCCAGCATGGAGGCCGCATTCGTGGATATCGGCCAGGCCCGCAACGGCGTGCTCTACGCCGGCGAGGTCAACTGGGATGCCGCTCGTCTCGAAGGCCAGCCGCGCCGCATCGAGCTGGCGTTCAAGTCCGGCGACCCGGTGCTCGTGCAGGTCACTAAGGACCCGATCGGCCACAAGGGTGCCCGCCTGACCTCTCAGGTCACGCTCGCCGGCCGCTTCCTGGTGCTCGTGCCATCCGGCGGCATGACCGGCGTGAGTCGCAAGCTTTCGGAGCGCGAACGCAGCCGTCTGAAGAACATCGTCTCCAAGATCGCCCCGAAAGACATGGGCGTGATCATCCGCACCGCAGCCGAGGGCGCATCCGAAGACGCCATCGTCAAGGATCTTGAATCACTGGTCCGCCAGTGGGAGCGCATCAACACTAAGCGCGAGGAATTCTGGCACGGCAAGCGCCCGAAGCTCCTGCAGGGCGAGCCCGACGTGGCCATCCGCGTGGTGCGCGACATCTTCAACGACGACTTCAGCAAGCTCATCGTGGAAGGTGACAAGGTCTACGGCCGCATCGAGGAATACCTGGACACCATGGCCCCCGACTTGAAGGACAAGCTGGAGCGGTGGGACCCGGCCGAGCATGAAGGCAAGGACGTGTTCGACAAGTGGTCCATCGACTCCCAGCTGCGTAAGGGCATGGAGCGTCAGGTCTACCTGCCGTCCGGCGGCTCGATTGTCATCGATCGCACCGAAGCCATGACCACCATTGACGTGAACACCGGCCGCTTTATCGGCAAGGGCAAGTCCTTGGAAGAAACGGTGACGCGTTGCAACCTGGAGGCGTCTGAAGAGATCGCCCGCCAGCTACGCCTGCGCGATATCGGTGGCATGGTGATGATCGACTATGTGGATATGGTCATGCCCGCCAACCGCGATCTGGTGCTGCGCCGCTTGGTCGAATGCCTGGCACGCGACCGCACCAAGCATCAGGTGGCCGAAGTCACCTCGCTTGGTTTGGTGCAGATGACCCGCAAGCGCATCGGCCAGGGTCTGGTCGAGGCGTTCTCCGAGGAATGCCCGACCTGCAAGGGCCGTGGTTTCATCCTGCATGATCAGCCGACCGTTTCGGCCGACTACGACGATCCCTACGCGCTTCGCGGTGGCGACCCGTTCGTCAAAACCAACAAGCACGGTCGCGGCACCGCTCCCGCTCCCGAACCGGCTGGTTCCAGCGCCGACGTCAAAGCCAAACTGGCTCAGATTGCCGCCGCTGCCGTCGCTGCCAACAACACGGCGGAAGAGTAAGCGGAAGAGTAACAGGTGTGTCGTGCTTGACACGCGGACAAAAATCATTTGATTTAGTCCGTATGGTGGTGTAGATTCGAAACTCGGTGTCTGACCGCAGGCTCGGTGCGTGTTAGGCAAGGTAGCTTTCCAAAACATAAAAGGAACGATAATGTACGCGATTGTGAAGGCCGGTGGCCATCAGGAAAAGGTCGAGGTTGGCGACGTCATCCTCGTGAACCGTCTCGACGCCAAGAAGGGCGATACCGTGGAATTCCCGGTCTCCCTCGTTGTCGATGGTGACAAGGTCACCCTTGCCGCCGCCGATCTGGCCAAGGTGTCCGTCAAGGCTGAGGTCGTGAACGACGAAGCCAAGGGCCCGAAGATTGACATCCAGAAGTACAAGAACAAGACTGGTGTTGCTCGCCGTAAGGGTCACCGCCAGAAGCTGACTATCGTCAAGATCACGGCGATTGCCTGAGTTATAGAAAGGACCATGAATCATGGCACATAAGAAGGGTGCGTCCAGCTCTCGCAACGGTCGCGATTCTAACCCGCAATACCTCGGCGTGAAGAAGTTCGGCGGCGAAGCCGTCGTGGCCGGCAACATCATCGTTCGCCAGCGTGGCACCAACTTCCACCCGGGCCACAACGTCGGCATGGGCAAGGATCACACGCTGTTCGCCCTCACCGATGGCTCCGTGAAGTTCGGTGTGCGCCGCGACCGCAAGGTTGTCGACGTCATCGCCTGAGCGATATAGCGTCAAGTTTTTTCCAAGCCGCGCCCGTAAGGACGCGGCTTTTTTGTAAGGTAATCAATATGAGTGATTTTGTGGATCGAGTAACCGTCCATGTCAAGGGCGGCGATGGGGGCAACGGTTCGGCCGGCATCCGTCGTGAGAAATACAAGCCGTTGGCCGGTCCAAACGGCGGCAATGGCGGCGACGGCGGTTCCGTGGTGTTCGTGGCCGACCGTAACGCCACCAGCTTGCTCGACTATCGTTTCATGCCGCATCGTGTCGCCGGCAGCGGCACCATGGGCCTGGGCGATAATAAGGACGGCTCCAAGGGCGAGGATCTGATTCTGCCCGTGCCCTGCGGCACCGTCGTCTTTGAGGCGCGCGGTGAACAGGGCAAAGCCAAGCATCCCGGCGCACAGCTCGCCGACTTGCGCCACGAGGGCGACCGCTGCGTTGTCGCCCAGGGCGGTGCCGGCGGCCTCGGCAACATCGCCCTGGCCAACAAGACCCGCCGCGCCCCCGGCTTCGCCCTGCTCGGCGAACTCGGTGAAGAGCGCGACGTGATTCTGGAACTGAAGTCCATCGCCGACGTGGCGCTGGTCGGTTTCCCCTCGGCCGGAAAGTCGTCCCTGATTGCGGCGATGAGCTCCGCCAAGCCGAAGATCGCCGACTACCCATTCACCACGCTGGTGCCGAATCTCGGCGTCGTTATCGCCGGCGACTCTCGATACACCATCGCCGATGTGCCGGGACTGATTCCGGGCGCCTCCGAAGGCAAGGGCCTGGGACTGGAGTTCCTGCGCCACATCGAACGTACCGAAATCATCGCCCATGTGATCGATTGCGCCACGCTTGAACCGGACCGCGACCCGATGTCCGACTACCACGCGCTGGAAAACGAGTTGGCGCTCTACGCCGACAAGCTCGAGCTGCCGTTGGGTGCCATCCCGATTCCCGAACGCCCGCGCATCGTGATTCTGAACAAGATCGATGTGCCCGAGGCCAAGGAATTGGCCGAGTTCGTGCGTCCGGAGTTCGAGAAACTCGGGCTGAAGGTCTTTGAGATCTCCACTGCCTCACACGAGGGTCTAAAGGAGCTCAACTTCGCGTTGTCTGCGCTGGTGCACGAGATGCGTGAGGAAGTGGCCAACCGCGAGCAGGCCGAAGAGGAGGCTCGCGTGGTCATCAAGCCATTGGAGACCAAGGGCCGCCGTCCGCGTCGCGCTGACGAGGGCGGCAGTGCGCTTGAGTTCACGGTCGAGCGCCGCGAACTCGGCAATGGCGAAGTGTTCTTCGAGGTGCGTGGCGTCAAGCCGGAGCGCTGGGTCATGCAGACCAACTTCGACAACGACGAGGCCGTGGGCTACCTGGCTGACCGCTTGGCCAAGCTGGGCGTGGAGGACGAGCTGCGCCGCAAGGGTGCTCACCCCGGCGACGAAGTGCGCATCGGTCGTGGTGCCCGTATGGTCGAATTCGATTGGGATCCGACCATCTCCGCCGGTGCTGAAATGCTCGACGGCTCCAACCTCGGTGCCCGAGGCAAGGATCTGCGTCTCGAAGAGCAGGACCCGCGCACGCACCGCCGCTCCAACGCCGAACGTCGTGCCCAATACCACGAGATGATGGACGCCCGTGCCGCCGTGCGCGACGCGATGATGGCCGAACGCAAGGCCGGCCACTGGGCCGACCCGACCGTTGACGACGATCGCCATGATGAGAACAGCCTCTTCGGCCACGGTGAGTCCAGCGAAGATGGTGAAACCGAGGAATAAATGAGCACTCCCAGTCAGGCCGAGGTGCGGCGCATGGTCGCAGCAGCCGGAACCATTGTCGTGAAAGTCGGCTCCAGCTCGCTGACCCAGCCGAGCGGTCACCTCGACCCGGACAAGCTCGACGCTCTGGCCGCCGCCCTTGCCCAAATACGACTGATGGGCGGGCGTGTAGTACTGGTTTCCTCTGGTGCTATTGCGGCCGGCTTCGGCCCGCTGGGCTTTGACGAACGCCCGGCCGACGTGGCTACTCAGCAGGCCACCGCAGCGGTCGGCCAAGGTTTGCTCATGGCTCGCTACGAGACTGCTTTTGGCCGTTTCGGTATTCGCGTAGGCCAGATTCTGATTACCGCTGAAGACACGATTCGTGCCACCCAGTACCGCAATGTGGAACGCACGCTGGACCGTCTACTCGACCTCGGCGTGGTGCCGATTATCAACGAAAACGATTCGTTGGCCTCGAACGAGATTCGTTTCGGCGATAACGATCGACTCTCCGCCTTGGTAGCCAATCTGGTGCGGGCCGAAGCCTTGGTGCTACTGACCGACGTGGACGCGCTGTACACTGCACCGCCCTCGCAGCCCGGCTCCCGCCGTGTGGAATATGTGCCGAACGTTATCGATGCACTTGGCGACATCCAAGTCTCCGGCTCCGGCTCCAAGGTCGGCACCGGCGGCATGGTCACCAAACTCGAGGCCGCGCGCGTGGCGGCCGTCTCGGGCATCCCCACGGTACTCACCTGCGCCTCGAACGCGGGCCCGGCGATGATGGGCGATCCGGTGGGCACCGTGTTCGCACCGGTTAAGGCCCGCGGCTCATCACGCCGTCTGTGGATTGGTTTTGCCGCCGACCCGCGCGGCACGATTGTGGTCGATGCGGGTGCCGGCCAGGCGATTCGCGGCGGGCGTGCCTCGCTGCTGGCTACTGGCGCGCTCGAAGTGCATGGCGATTTTTCCGCCGGCGATCCGGTCTGGATCGATGCCGAAAGCGGCGAACACCTGGCCCGAGGCCTCGCCGGCTTCGATTCCGAAGAAATTCCGCAGATGCTCGGGCGTAACACCGCCCAACTCAAGCGTTTCCTCGGCCCCCAGTACGCCCACCCACTGGTTCATCGCGACAATCTCGTGCTCGTGTGACTGATGGGATCTGTCACACGACAGGTTTCATCACCATAGTGCGGCTCTGGCGATTTTTCGTGCTGTAGGTTTAGCATGGGAGCCATGACTATGGCGCAATGGCAGACTCTTTCCGACCGTATCAACACTGTGGCACCGAGCGCTACGCTCGCCGTCGATTCCAAGGCCAAGGCCATGAAGGCCGCCGGACTTGACGTTATCGGCTTCGGCGCAGGTGAACCGAATTTCCCGACCCCCGCAAACGTGGTCAAGGCTGCGGCAGATGCCTGCCTTGACCCGAAGAATTACAAGTACACGCCTACGCCGGGCCTGCCCGAGTTGCGCGAAGCGATTGCGGCTAAGGTGCTGCGCGATTCCGGCTACGAGGTCAATGCCGATCAGGTCGTGGTGACCAACGGCGGCAAGCAGGCCGTGTATGAATCCTTCCAGATCTTGCTCAACGATGGCGATGAGGTCATCATTCCCGCTCCGTACTGGACCAGCTATCCTGAAGCCGTCAAATTGGCGGGTGGCGTGCCGGTCGAAGTATTCGCCGGTGCCGACGTGAACTTCGAGCCCTCGCTTGAGGCGCTGGAAGCGGCCCGTACCGAGCGTACGAAGGCAATCATCGTCAACTCCCCGAACAACCCGACCGGAGCCGTCTGGAAGCCGGAAACCGTGGAAGCGATCGGTCGTTGGGCCGTCGAGCACCACATTTGGGTTATCTCCGACGAGATCTACGAGCACCTGAACTATGACGATGCGCACACCACCTACATCGGTGCCGCCGTGCCGGAATGCCGCGGGCAGTTGCTGGTGCTGAACGGCGTGGCCAAGACCTATGCGATGCCGGGCTGGCGTGTCGGCTGGATGGTCGCTCCGCTTGAGGTGGCCAAGGCCGCCACCAAGCTGCAGGGGCATATGACCTCCAATGTGGCCAACATCTCCCAGCGTGCTGCTTTGGCTGCTGTGGCCGGTCCGCTGGATGAGGTGCACGAGATGCGTAAGGCCTTTGACGCGCGCCGCCGTGCGATTGTGACCGCCTTGAACGATATCGAGGGCGTCAACTGCCCGACTCCGACCGGCGCGTTCTACGCTTTTGCGGACATCACCGCTTTGCTTGGCAAGCCGCTGGGGCCCAACGGCACTGTGTCCGATACGTCCGCTGACTTTGCCACCGCACTGTTGGATGAGGCCCACGTGGCCGCCGTCCCCGGCGAGGCCTTCGGCGCTCCCGGTTACCTGCGTTTCTCCTACGCACTGGCCGACGAAGACCTAGCCGAAGGCATGCGTCGATTCAAGGAATGGGCTAACTGAGAAGAGTCGCGTGCCCCGCACATGCCCCGCGCGCGACACGCGATTTGCGATAATCCACCGGAGCCGTTACTATAACGACTTGGCGGTTTCGCCGTGGCGAAGCGTTCTCTACGGAATGCACGCCGAGGTGATTTTCACCTAGGGAAGTGGCGCAATTGGTAGCGCAACGGTCTCCAAAACCGTAGGTTGTGGGTTCGAGTCCCGCCTTCCCTGCCAAGTTTTCAATAATCAAGCAGCTGACGCGAGGTACGGAATGGCTAAGACGAACAACAGCGAAAAGGTAGTCAAGCCGAATGTCTTCATGCGTATCGGTCTGTTTATCAAGCAGATCATCGACGAGCTTCGCAAGGTCGTAACCCCTACTGCCAAGGAACTGTTCTTCTGGTCTCTGGCTGTGTTTATCTTCGTGCTGCTGCTGATGGCCCTCGTCACGGGCATGGACTTCGGTCTGGGCAAGCTCGTGCTGTGGGTGTTCGGCTGATCCGCACAACCTAAGGTGAATAACAACGCATGAGTGATGAACTGAATCTCGAGAACCTCGACGCCGTGCCGGCTGAGGAGCCTCTTGTCGAGGCTTCCGAAGCTGCTGCCGATGAGGGAGGGTGCCGGTGTGCAGC
>OATP01001317.1_pt1 | contig 10696 bp, 5 predicted proteins | sample 1495041 | NCBI WGS metagenome assembly OATP01 (sample SAMEA2579972, study PRJEB22360) | human gut metagenome | biome: human gut; feature: human-associated habitat; material: faeces | place: Denmark | collected 2008/2010 | reverse complement strand
CGGAAAATAACAAAGCGTTAACACCTTTATTCTGGTATTCCGGTTTCACGGCTACAAGCAGCAGATCGAGCATTTTTGCCCGTCGTTTCATGAACAGGGCTTTCAGAAGATAATACCAGCCAAAAGGTAACAGACGCCCATGCGATTTTTGCAGAGCTTCTGATAATGAAGGCATTGAGATACCTACTGCAATCAGTTTGTCATCGGCATCCGTGATAAGGGTTACCATGCGCAGGTCGACGATCGGCAGATACATTTTAACGTACTGGTCTATTTGGCGTTGCGACAGTGGGGAATAACCGTACAACGGACTGTAGGCTTCATTCATTAACTCAAAAATGGCCTGTCCATAGTCTGCGGCAATCTTTTTAGCGGAGGTATATTTTTTTATTTTGAGATTATATTTCCGTTGGATGAGATCGGAGATACGTTTATGCTTTTCCGGTATAGCGTCCGGTATGTAGATTTTATATTCTACCCAGTCAGCATCTTTTTCGTATCCCAACTTCTCCATGTGTTGGGGATAATAAGGATAGTTGTAGATTGTCGCCATGGTGCTGAGCTGGTCAAATCCTTCTATCAGCATACCTTCTGCATCGAAGTCGGTAAATCCCAATGGGCCTTGGATGTCTGTCATGCCTTTGGCTTTGCCCCATTCTTCTACGGTTTTCAGCAATGCAGAAGATACTTCTATGTCATCGATGAAATCTATCCAGCCGAAACGTACATCTTTTTTATTCCATTTCTCATTGGCTTTATGGTTGATAATGGCTGCTACACGGCCTACCAGTTCATCATTTTTATAAGCCAGAAAGTATTCGGCCTCACAAAATTCAAACGCAGCGTTTTTCTTTTTGTTGAACGTATTAAGCATATCGTCATAAAGATCGGGAACAGAATAAGGGTTACCCTTATACATCTTGAAATTGAAACGAATAAACTTTTTTAGTTCTTTTCTTCCAGATACTTTTTTGATTGTAATAGCCATAATTTGTATTTATTTGAGTTTGCAAAGATACGTGATAATCTTTAAATTACAACGGGGAAGTGGCAAAAACTACTGTAATCGCCATTCCCCGTTTTGTGTAAATACAAAGTGGTATCTTTTATGATTTGAAAGGTATGTATAATGTTGTATTTATGATAATGAAAGTATCAGTAGCTGTGCCGTAAGCACGCGCAGAAACATGGCCAACGGATATACGGTAGCATAGCCTACGGCGGGAGCGTCGCAAGAAGTCAGGTCATTCGAGTAGGCAGGAGCGGGTGGATTGGTATTGGCTCCGGACAATACTCCGATGAGTGTATAGTAATTCAATTTACAGCCATAACGTCCGATAAGCCCCGTTATTAATAATGGGATAACAGTGATGATGGCCCCATAACCGATCCAAACATAACCTCCTTCGTTTACAACAGTTTCTATGAATCCCTTACCGGCTCCTAATCCTACACAGGCAAGAAAGAGTGAAATGCCTATTTCTCTAACCATCAGATTGGCACTCATGGTGGTATAAGTAATCATTTTGTATTGTGGGCCGAAACGGCTGATAAGGATCGATACGATGAGCGGGCCTCCCGCAAGTCCCAGCTTGACCGGTTGAGGAATGCCCGGAAACATAAATGGAATACTTCCTAAGATACATCCCAAAGCGATACCTATAAATATCGGAATAAGATTGGGATGGTTCAGTCGTTTCATTGAGTTTCCCAAGACCTTCTCGGCATGTCCTACAGCCAGTTCGCTACCGACTACTGTTACACGGTCGCCCATCTGCAATTGCAGGCTCGGAGCGGCTACAAGGTCTACTCCCGAACGATTGATACGGGTGATATTTGCGCCGAAATTATTTCGTATTTTCAGTTGTGACAGCGTTTTTCCATTCAGTTCGGGTTTGGTAATCAGGATACGTCTTGAAATCAGATTCTTACTAACCTGTTCCCATTCTACCTCCACTTGTTTACCGAAGAAGACCGTGATAGCCTCAATATCTATCGGATTGGAGATAATTAAAATCTCATCATCCAAATGCAGGATAGTACCCGAGTTAACCAATTCCGTCTCTTTGTTTCCTTCATGATAACGTATACGCGAAATAACAAAATTCCGGTTTACCAACGGGCGTATATCTTTAATTGCCTTTCCGTTTATCGCCTCATTTTTTATAACTAAGGTGACGGGACGTACAGTCAGCTCTTGTAAGTGTCCTAATCCTTTTTCCGCATCGGCCTCTTCTTTGGTCGTATTGATATTTAAAATATACTTTAAGGCAAGTAATGAAAGGATAGCCCCCACCACTCCGAGTGGATAGGCTACGGCGTATCCCATTGCTATCTCAGGCGCATCGATACCGTTCAGGTCACTGTTGGCCTGCTGGGCAGCACCCAATCCCGGGGTATTGGTGACGGCACCGGAAAGAATTCCGACCATTGTTGTGATGGGAACGCCTGTGGCGAAGTGTAGGATGACGGTAATAACAACACTCAGAAAGATAGTTGTCATGGCGAGCATGTTCAGTGTAAATCCTCCCTTTTTAAAAGCGGAAAAGAAACCAGGCCCTACCTGTAAACCGATGGAGTAGACAAATAATATCAATCCGAATTCCTTTAGGAAGTGTAGCAGATGTTCGTCTAAGCTCAGGTTGAAATGCCCGAATACGATACCGACGAAAAGTATCCATGTGACACCCAATGAAATTCCGGCTATCTTTATTTTAGCCAGTATGATACCGAAGGCTATAACCAACGATAAAATAAGTACGGAGTGTGCCACTCCACCACCCCAAAGATTGGGGTATCCTTCGAAAAGGTTTCTGAGAAGTTCCATAATATAATAAATTTGTCTTTAATGTATCAACCACAGAACCTCGATTAATTGTATCACAACATAGACATACCCATATTTACAGGTATCTCTTTCGCAGGTTCTTTCATTGGATTCATCTTCTTTCACACTGCTTTCCTAATCCCACGAGTAAAAACAGCCTTTGATGAATGGCAGGTCTTCTGACTGACTCCTTATCTTGAAGCCTTCCCGGTTCTATAAAAAGAACCAGTGGCAAAGGTCTGTTTTCAAGATATTAGCAGAGTTTCACAGCAGCGGGACTGTCCGGGATTTTCACCCGATTCCCTTTTAATCCGAATAGTCGAAATGTCTATCCGCAACCAATTCGGGGCAAAGATAGTCGATTTTATAATTCAATGGGGAAGAAACGAAGAAAAAAGATACGGCTGAATATTTTTTCCTTTTCAAGTTGAATTCTTGATTTAATTTCTAACTTTGTCAGCAATATCGGTTTCTGAAGTAGCTTCAATGCGAACCGGAATTAAAAGGGAATCCTGTGAAAATCAGGGACTATCCCCGTAGCTGTAAGTTTTATCTCTTACATTTGAAAGAGAAATGTTACAACAATCTTTGCCACTGGTTATTTTATAGAATCGGGAAGGCGTTGTAATAAAAACAAGTCAGAAGACCTGCCGGTTTCATTACCTCATTCAAGGCTTTCGGGTGAAAGGCGATGGAGTGGATTCTACCGATTTCATTTTATTACTGACCTCCGTGAATTGTCGTATTTGAATAGCTTTATGATGAATTTATTTGTTAAATCTTAATTTATAAGTATGATTAGTTCGGAGATATTTATTATCAAAAGAGATGGGAAAAGAGAAGTGTTTTCTCTTGATAAGATTAAAAATGCGATTGCCAAAGCTTTTTTGTCAGTAGGGAGTTTTGCTACACAGGATGTCATTACCAATGTATTGAGCCGTGTCAGTGTCAGTGATGGAACCAGTGTGGAAGAAATCCAGAATCAGGTGGAAGTAGCTCTGATGGCAGAGCATTATTACAGTGTTGCAAAAGCATATATGCTGTATCGTCAGAAGCATTTGGAAGACCGTGAAGTCAGAGACAAGCTTAGATTCTTGCTTGATTATTGTGACGCTTCCAATCCTGCTACCGGCAGTAAATATGATGCAAATGCAAATGTGGAGAACAAGAACATCGCTACTTTGATAGGTGAATTGCCAAAATCGAATTTTATTCGTCTGAACCGCCGGTTATTGACGGATCGTTTGAAAGATTTGTATGGTAAAGAAGTCTCCGACCGCTATCTTGAACTTTTGAATCATCATTTTATTTATAAGAATGATGAGACTAATCTCGCCAATTACTGTGCAAGTATCACCATGTATCCCTGGTTGATAAACGGCACTGTGGGTGTGGGAGGCAATTCGACGGCTCCGACTAATCTGAAATCTTTCTGTGGAGGATTTGTCAACATGGTATTCATTGTATCCAGTATGCTGAGCGGTGCATGTGCTACTCCGGAGTTTTTAATGTACATGAATTATTTTGTAGGCTTGGAGTATGGACAGGATTACTATAAACACGCTGACAAGGTTGTTGATTTGTCTGCTAAGCGAAGAACGATCGATAAGATTATAACGGATTGTTTTGAACAGATAGTGTATTCTATTAATCAGCCTACGGGTGCACGGAATTTTCAGGCGGTATTTTGGAATGTAGCCTATTATGACAAGTACTATTTCAATAGTCTTTTCGAGCATTTTGTTTTTCCCGATGGAAGTAAACCCGATTGGGATTCTTTGAGTTGGTTGCAAAAGCGCTTTATGAGGTGGTTTAATAAGGAACGCACACGGACCGTTTTGACGTTTCCTGTCGAAACAATGGCATTGCTGACCAAAGATGGCGACGTATTAGATAAAGAATATGGAGATTTTACTGCCGAAATGTATGCCGGAGGGCACTCTTTCTTTACCTATATGAGTGATAATGCCGATTCCCTAAGTAGCTGTTGCCGTTTGCGTAATGAAATACAAGATAATGGTTTCAGTTATACGTTAGGTGCCGGCGGGGTTTCTACCGGTTCGAAGAGTGTATTGACTATTAATCTGAATCGTTGTATCCAGCATGCAGTGAAGTCGGGTATGCTTTATCCTTTCTTTCTGGAAGAGGTCGTCGATTTGGTTCACAAAGTACAACTGGCTTACAATGAGAATCTGAAACAGTTGCAGGCAAAAGGTATGTTACCTTTGTTTGATGCCGGTTATATCAATATGAGTCGTCAATATTTGACTATCGGTGTCAACGGTTTGGTTGAAGCAGCTCAGTTTATGGGAATCGAAATCAATGATAATCCCAAATATGAAGCATTTGTGCAGGAGATTTTGGGTATGATAGAAAAATATAATAAGAAGTATCGTACAAAGGAAGTTTTGTTTAACTGTGAAATGATCCCTGCCGAAAATGTAGGCGTGAAGCATGCCAAGTGGGATAAGGAGGCCGGTTTCCAAACTTTTCGTGAATGCTATAACAGTTATTTCTATATCGTGGAAGATGAGTCATTGAATATTGTCGACAGGTTTCGTCTTCACGGGCATCGCTATATCGAGCATCTTACCGGTGGCTCTGCTTTACATATGAATTTGGAGGAGCATCTTAGTAAAGAACAATATCGGCAATTGTTACGGGTAGCTGCTATAGAAGGTTGTAATTACTTTACATTCAATATTCCGAATACTATTTGCAATAAGTGTAAGCATATCGATAAGAGATATCTGCACGAATGTCCTGAATGTCATAGCGAGGACGTAGATTATCTGACTCGTGTTATCGGTTACATGAAACGTGTCAGCAATTTTTCACAAGCCCGGCAGAAGGAGGCTGCTCAAAGATATTATGCTCCGGTACGCTGATTATGATATTGTTTTTCAAGAGATACCGGGTGAGGTTACTTTGGCTATCAATCTTTCTAATTGTCCGAACAGGTGTAAGGGGTGTCATAGTCCTTATCTGATGGATGACATAGGTGAATTCCTAACTGAAGAAAGTCTTTCATGGCTTTTGCAGAAATATGGTAAAGCTGTGACTTGTGTCTGTTTTATGGGTGGGGATGCTTATCCGTTAGAAGTAGAGCGATTGGCACAGTTTCTCTGTTGCCGTCAGTCCATAGCTCCGGTGAAAGTGGGTTGGTATTCCGGAAAGTCGGAGTTACCTGCCGATTTTAATATGAGTTATTTCGAATATATAAAGTTGGGACCTTACGTGGAAGCGTTGGGTGGATTGAAATCTGCAAAAACAAATCAGCGTTTGTATCGTATTTCCAATGGGAAAATGGAGGATATTACTTATCGGTTTTTGTCAAATCAATTGTTTGTTTGAAAGGATTTCCATGATCACTTTTTATATTCTATGATAGGAATACCTGGATATTTTCATGTATGAAAAAAATCACCCTTACTACAATTGAACTGCACCCCAAAAGTTGGACATAAAACTTTAGGAGTGCAGTTTAAACATGGTTAGAGTGAGGGTGATCTCATAATTATTAAGACTCTATTTATTTAAATAATTTTTTTCGATAATCAGTGTCCACTGAAATGTGCATATAAAGGGAAATGAGTACTAGCAGTACCTGTAATGACTAATGTTGGATCTATTGCATCTTCAGGTATTGTTAATAAAACGACATTGGTATCACCCATACCATCTCTGTAAGCCCGAATTGTAAGTACGCCGCCCGGATATACATCAATTTCTGATGTGCGCTCAATATAATTTTCACCAAGTAGTAATATACCTTGATCATAATCCGTGCACAGTCGTTTCCCATCTAATTCTATAACTAACATTCCAATCCAACCAGAAGTACTTACTTGGATTTTCATGTCTTTAATGACTCTGTTTTCCGAAGTAAAGTTTTGTTGCCCTTTTTCGTTCAATTGTGCCCATACATTGGATGTACATAAAAAGGCGAAAAGTAATAATATGATTTTTGTAATTTTCATAAGCCTAAGTTTTAAAGGATAATACAATGGTGTTTATATTTAATACATTTGAAGAACTAATGTCACTAATCAATAGTCTGTTAGATTTCAAATTAGCAAATAAAAATCAGGTCAATTCTTCAAGAATATTTTTTTTAATATTTATAGAATCAAGTAAATCCATTGGACACTGAATGTATAGGTTGTTTATAACCGATAAATAAATTGTAATCGTTCTGGATAACTTTTAATCAATTAGATTATATTCTGAAAGGAAAGAGGCTGAATATTTCAAAATAGATTTAAGTTCAGCCTCTTTTGCAAATTTAATTATCATCTTTAACTAAAAAATGATAAATCTCTTCTGTTTTACTTTTTTAATAATTTAACAGCACGTACCAACTTTCCATCTTTCAAAACTTGACCTATATAAGTGCCACCACCGACATTAACGTTGATACGAATCATTTCTCCAGCTGCTACTTGCTGTACTTTTTCACAAACAATCGTACCATTCATGTCACAAATACGAACTGTATAAATACCTTCCACAGTGAATTTTACATTTACATGGTCAATAAATGGATTTGGATATGCTTTTAATTCAGCTTCTAAATTCACTTCCTCAACACCATCTGGATTACCTACTGTAATAAATTCGAAGGTTTTGGAGTCAGTTCCCCAACCATTTTCAAGCGTTAAAGTAGCAGAATAAATTCCATTCTTGGCAAATGTAACTTGAGCACTACCTTCCGTGTCAGAACCAGATGCATTTGTTATGTTGCCTTTATTAATAGTCCATTTCGGAGAGGTTGTTACTGGATAAGAAGTTCCTGCAACAAAAGGACATCCAGGTGCATAAGAAGCAGACTCCCATTTAAAGTTTCCTTCACCTTCTCCTGCTCCGGCTGTATAAGAATGGAGGCCACCTAATACACCTTCTTTGCTTCCTTCGTTCATAAATGCTCCTTCTTCATTCGGTTCTGTTTCATATGTCCAGTAACCAACCATGTTTTCCGGGATATTGTTTTTATCAACATCTCCCATTGTTGCTAATACTTCTTCAGCTGTCAAAGCTTTATTCCAGCATTGGAAATTATCCAAAGTACCATCGAGACCTCCAACGTCTTTTGAGGCTGTACCTACAGCAATAACATGAGCTTCTCTCAAACCATATTGGTCTCTTGGCCACCAATCAGGTTCTCCTGTATGTACTTTATAACCATCATCCGCTCCATCGTATGAGGTGACTTCTTGTTTTTCACCATTGATATAGAATGTAAATTTGAAGTTTTTAGCAGCGTCGTAATCAAAAACATAGGCTAAATGTGTCCAAAGTCCTACCTCTAATCTTGACTTGTCATAGTTATAATGTAATTCGTAACTATCTGTAGCAATCCCTTTCCCTCGGAATGCCATTCTATTGATACTACCATCTTTTTTTATGTGAGCCCACATGAATCCCCAGTCTGTCATCGGCCAGCCTTCTTTTTTGTCACGGATATGCAACATACTATTTGTTTCGGCATTAAAGCTGTTAACTTTTACCCAGAAAGCAATAGTAAAAGGCTTGTGAGCTTCCAGTTCCATTTCACCTGCTTTAAATCCAAATCCTAACTCTCCTGTGTTTAGACCTCGAGAACTTGAACCGTCTGCTTCGCGACCTGTATAAGTCATATTGATTGGCTCGGACACTCCTACATGAACATCAGCCTCTTCACCATTGGCTTTCAGACTTAAAATTTGAGGTAATGCTCCTACGCTCTTACTGGTGATTTGGATATAACCGGGGAATTTTCTGGTAGTTTCTACACGATCGCCATCAACATTCGCTTGCGGGCCAGTTACGACCAATGCATAGTTACCTGTTTCAGACAAACCCTCAGGAACAGAGAACAGTGTTACACCCTCTTTCTTCATTACAGAGTTCCCTTTACTATCCAAAATCTCCCAAGTGGCAGCTTCGTGCTTAGGATCCACATAGTAAACCTCGAAATCTTCTCCAGGTTTAATTGTTGTTTTTGTAATCTGAATATTATCGTCTATGATATATTTACCAGTCGAGAGATAATCATCCCATGCAATATCTGATTCGGATTTCATATCCAATGAAACGGCTGATACACCAAAACGAATTTTTGGCTCGGATACTTCATAATCAATCGGAAAAGCAAAGTACATGCCAGCCCAAGAAGTAGTAGCACCTACCAGGACAGGATCTTTACCTTCTTGTTGTGCATAAAGTTTAAACATTGAAGTCTTTACATCTAAATTGTAACATACCTCATTGCCTTTGTCGTTAGGCATTTCAAAAATGATTTTTCCATCTACACCGCTATGGTTGGAAACCAAAACTTTGGTAGTAGTTATGACAGGTTTTGCCGGAACGGCAGAAGTTGCAGTACCGCGAACAATAGAGAATTCACCTAAATGCAAATTTAAGTCTTTTGCATTTTTGAAATGTAGAGCCACCATAGCCAAATCTTTACCATTGAGCACATTCAATGCGCTGGCAATTCTAAATGTTTTTTCTACCCACTCGCCAACTTCGATGGAAGAGCTTTCAATTACTTTCAAATAGTTTTCGCCCAATACGGTGTTTTCGTTACCTCTGGCAGAGAGAGCCAATGTCATGTCAGTGCTACCACCCATTACTTTGTAACGAACTGTAATAACATCACCTGCTGCCAAACGGAATTCCGTCTTAAACATATGTAAATATTCATTGTCGTTTGTGCCGTGTATACGCAATAAAGAACCACCCATCCAAGCGTCGTCCCAGATAAATTCGGCATCCAAACCAGATGCGGGAACATCTTTGACGTCACGGCCTATGAATTTGCTGGAGAACCACCAACGCCAAGTAGGTAAGTAGTCTTGAATACCGATATTATACCATTCTCCATTTGATTGGCGTTGACCACCCCAATTAAAAAACTTACCATTACCTAAATTGAAGTAAGTTATGAATGGTTCTTCGGACAGATCCCATTTTAACGAACTTCTGGCTGTCATAAATTTAGACATACCGAAAAAACTGTAGTTGTTGGCGTTGTAATTCATTGCACTGGTAATAGGCAAATCATTCACCGGATTACGGGAACCACTACTAAACCAACGCTCTACACGTAACATATAAGTACGTTGCTTTACTTCAGATAAGGCCCCTAACTCACCACGTGATTCAAAAGGCATATTTTCACTATGCGCTCCCCAAAGACCGATGGAAAGATTTCTTCCTTCCAAAAGCGGCCAACGGGTTCCGTACTTTGGTTCTGCCCCCTGCATATTGAAACCGCAGTATAAATCAAGTGGATCACGTCCCATGCTCTCTGCTTTGGCAATAGATGCTTCCATTCTGGAAACATTATTCCAGTTATAATTGAAGAACATAGAAACTCTGGGGTTATCACTATCACCGAAAGTTTTTTCATTATGACTTCCTAAACCTTGGTCAAAAGTAATGTTACCATTATCATTGGTTCCATCATACCAAAAGTTTTCAAATAACGGATTTTTACCAGATGCTTTTTGTAATCTATAGAGATCACTGTGAAATGTTCGTAGATTTTCAAGAAGGGTTTGATTACCTGTAGAGAATTCTGAATTATATCCTAATCCGTCTACACCATAATATTCCATATAATCGGCCATCTTTTCCGAGCCAATTTCAGTAAGAGCTTTTAATTCACGTATCCAACCATCACTGTCACTTAAGCTTGCATTGGGTATTCCTGCTACTACAGAAACACCGATACCATTTTTGTGAGCCACATCGGCAAAATTACCCGGCATGCGTACAAATGGTGCAGACCAATTACCATAGTGGGTAATGTACGACCACATTGGGAATACCTCACTGTCGAATACCCCATTAGGCAATGCATTATTAGGTGGTGTTCCGACAGGT
>OATP01001307.1_pt1 | contig 10777 bp, 11 predicted proteins | sample 1495041 | NCBI WGS metagenome assembly OATP01 (sample SAMEA2579972, study PRJEB22360) | human gut metagenome | biome: human gut; feature: human-associated habitat; material: faeces | place: Denmark | collected 2008/2010 | reverse complement strand
GCGACGGCTATTGAAAAGCCGCTGCTTGTGATGCAATGGCATTTGCAGATGCTACTGCTGCATTAGCTGCTGCTGTAGAAGCGGCAGCACTGGAAGCTGCGGCTTGCGATGCGGCTGCACTAGAAGCAGCGGCAGAATCATTAGCTGCATTGGTGTTCGTTGATGCAACACTGGCCTCATTTGACTGTGGCGCTGCAGGTTGTGGTGTTACAGCCACTGGCGTTGTGCTAACAAACCGTGCAGGAACATAACCGCCGTTGGCAAGCCGATACCACGTTTCACCATTTGCTTGCTGCTGGGCAACAGCCGTCAGTGTCTGGCTGCCTTCTAGATATTGACCTGTCGCATGAGTATACGCCGGGGTTGTCCATACGGTAACTGCTGAACCGATATTCTTGACATAAAGCTGTGTATTAGCTGTTTGGGTATCGGTTTGTGGTGCTGCAGGTGTTTGGGTTGCTGGTGCTTGGCTTGTAGGCGCCTGACTAGCCGGTGCTTGGCTGACAGCAGTTTGACTTGCTGCCGAACTCGGTGTTTCAACCGTGGCCGTTTTACCCGCAACATTCAAATACAATTCCGGAATCCACTGATTGTCGCCAACTTTATACCAAGTAGCACCATTTTGGTCAACGGTTTTACCTAATAGCTGCACCGTGTCGCCAAAAGTCACGTAGCGTTTGACTTGGTGCCATGATGGACTATTCCATACGGTGGTCGCACCGGATTTGTAACTGACCGTCCCTGTCGATGCAGAAACGGTATTGGCTCCGGTTGCTAAAGCCGCCAGACCGGCAGCACCAACGAAGCCTGCCGTTACTGACAATACTTTCTTAGAATCTACCATGTATGTACTCCTCCATTTCTAAACTGAATAATTGCACGAATCTAAATTTACACTTTAATTTGCATTTACCTTTTCTTAAGAAACCATATACAGAATAACACGTTTCCTACTTCTTCGCACATTAATTTGCTATTTCCGGAAAATTTTAAACCGTCATTTTACACGGGTATGCCTTCAACTTATACGTTATTTAACGTACAGGAATCTTTTTAGCGACGCCCAGTGCCAACCCGATCATGTCATTAAAGCTAGTCTGACGCTCTTGAGCCGTTGTTTCTTCACCCGTGATCAGGTGATTTGAGACGGTGAGGATTGATAACGCCTGTGCATGGAACTTCGCAGCCAGAAGATATAGTGCAGGGGTCTCCATTTCGGTGGCTAACACGCCATAATCGATGAGCTTTTGACGATCCATTTCATCGTTGTAGAAGCGATCTTCTCCGAGCACATTACCCACATGGTAGCGCAATGCCCCAGCGTCTGCCAAATTTGCTGCCTCACGCAAAAGCTGAAAGTCGGCTATTGGGGCAAAATACATCCCCGCCCCAAACGTATTCAAAACGATGCTGCTGTCTGTCGATGATCCTTGTACCAGAATGACATCCCGTACCTTAACATCGCTACCCATACCACCAGCAGTCCCCACTCGAATCAGTGTTTTAACGCCATAATCCTGAATAAGTTCATTAACATAAATTGAAATTGAAGGAATCCCCATCCCCGTCGCTTGAACTGAGATCCGTCGCCCTTCAAAGGTGCCCGTATAACCAAAGGCATTACGCACTGTATTGTAGCGGACAGCCTTTTCCAAAAAATGTTCGGCAATATATTGTGCACGTAATGGATCGCCCGGTAACAAAACAACATCTGCAATAGCGCCTTTTGGAGCGTCAATATGTGTACTCATGATGAAAATTCCCCCTTAGTTGGATTCGGGTCGACAAATGAACGACAAGCAAGTGACAACCGTCAGATAGCTACCCGTCATCATCCGGATTGATTGCAACTACAACTACCGGATCCTAGCCTCATTAGCGAAGCAGACTCAAAAACGATTGCCCTACCTGATTCCCGGTGACCTCGAAATTGTCGAGAATGGTGGCCCCTAAATCGGAAAAAGGCGAACGGATACCCAGATCCCCGTTGCCGGCTAATGCCTTGCTATATGCTAGTAACGGGACGAACTCGCGCGTATGATCTGTCCCGCGAAATGTCGGGTCGTTACCATGATCGGCCGTAATCATAAGCAAATCCTCACGCCGCAACACCGTCAACAAATCGCCTAACTGGTGGTCAAACGTCATTAATGCGTCACCATCGCCTTGAGCATTACGCCGATGACCATACATGGCATCAAAATCCACGAGATTGGTGAAAATAAAGCCTTTGCGATCGGATTTTACGGCGGCAATCGTTTGATTCATCCCATCCACGTTGCTAACCGTGTGCACCCCATCATCCAATCCTTGTCCGGAGAAAATATCATTGATCTTGCCAATGCCATATGTCGGCACACCGGCTCCCTGCAAGCGATCCAAGTCAGTGGGCTTATCCGGTTTCAATGTATAATCATGCCGATCACTGGTACGCGTAAAGGTTGTCGGATCGGTTCCCACGTACGGTCGCGCAATCACCCGGCCGATGCGATATGGGGCGTCAATCGTGATGCTGCGGACATAACGGCAAATCCGATACAGTTCCTCTAAGGGGATAACATCAGTCTGAGCCGCAATCTGCAAGACCGAATCGCCAGACGTATAAACAATCAGATCACCGGTTTTCAGCTGCTCTTCACCATAGTCTTTAATCGCCTCGGTGCCGGAATAAGGCTTATTTAAGATGACATGCCGGCCGGAAAATTCTTCAATTTGTTTAATCAAGTCTTCCGGGAATCCATTAGGAAAATAGCCAAGCGGTTCCGTCACCGGCAGACCCATCATCTCCCAATGACCGTCCATACTATCTTTACCTGCTGAAATCTCGGACATTTTGCCAAAATAGCCACTCGGACTCCCTAATGGCTTAACCCCAGCAATTGGCGTAGGGCGGTCAATATTGCCCAGACCGATTGCCTGTAAATTAGGCAACGATAATTTCCCGGCAAAATAATCGCCAATGTGACCAAGCGTATCGGCACCGGTATCGTGATATTTAGCCGCATCCGGTGCTTCGCCAATCCCAATTGAATCTAAGACAATGGTAATGATTCGATCAAAAGCCATCTTAAGCTTCCCCTGCTTCCTTTAAAATCTGCACGCCGGCACTGGCACCCAAACGATCGGCGCCGGCTTCAATGAGCGCTTTGGCTTCAGCATAGGTGTGGATACCACCGGCCGCTTTGACACCTAATTGATCACCGACTGTCTGCCGCATGAGTTTGACATCATGAACCGTCGCACCCCCTGCAGCAAACCCGGTTGACGTTTTAACGAAATCAGCGCCGGCTGCAGCTGCGAGTTTGCATGCCGTCACTTTTTCATCATCAGTTAATAGAACTGCTTCAATGATGACCTTAAGAATGCCGCCTTTTGCATGCGTGATGTCGGCAACTGCTTGAATATCCGCGCGAACATGATCATCATGACCAGCTTTCAGTTCACCGATATTTAAAACCATATCGACTTCCTTAGCACCTTCGTCAACTGCTTGACCGGCTTCAAATACTTTGGTCTGTGTCGTGTTAGCGCCAAGTGGGAAACCAATAACCGTGCAAACATTAACATCGGTGTCGCGTAGACTGGCTGCTGCCCGCACAACCCAATAAGGATTAATGCACACTGAAGCAAAATCATATTGCTTCGCCTGATCCAAAATCACATCAATCTGGGCTTGCGTTGCGTCTGGCTTTAATAACGTGTGATCAATATACTTTGCCAATGGCTTATCCATTTTTATGCCTCCATCATGCTTTAGACGCGCGTATTCACGTGGCGCAAGAATAGCGATACTGCCTTTATGAACGCGCTTTCTAATTAACGTCTTTTGCTTTCCAGCTTTAAGGATACCATGGTAACGAGTCACTTGCATACGCTGCAACAAAAGTAACAAGTGAACCCACATCGCCATTGCTCGAGTCACGTTCGTCAATGTGTCATCTTCTCGTTTGCCAAACTCGCCGTCCTGTCCGTCATAAAACTACTCGATTACAATAATATTTGTTAGAATAACAGTAATAGGTGTTCAACAAATCAAGGGAGATGGCAGTCATGAGCAATCTCACAAAAAGATTGCTTCCGATGCTCGTAGCAAATAGTGTTCGGCTGCGGCAAACTCGAACTTATCGTGCCCTTCAACAAACTTTTGCTGTCATTTTTCCGTTCGTCGTGATCGGCGCATGGGCACAAATGCTTGAGCTGAGTGTTTTTTCGCGTAACGGTTTTTTTGCCGTCATTTATAATCTCAACAAGGTCATTCCTTTTTATACCCAGATGCGCACACTCCTGATCGCCATCGAAAATGTCACCATTAACTTAATGGCCGTTATGACTGCCTTTTTTGTTGCCAAGTATGTTGCACGATCGTATAAGAAGGACGATTCTTTAGCTGCCATCACAAGCGTCGGAGCCTTTTTAATTCTCAATCTTGAAACGCGCCGGAATGCCCAATCAGTTTTTCAAATGAACAATCTGGGCTATCGCGGCTTGTTCATTGCGATTATCTTCGGGTTACTGATTGGCTGGCTTTTTCGCTTCACGCGGGCGGATTTAGAAGAACCTTCACATCGCTATACCATCGCCGGGCTTGTCAGTCGCGGATTACGGGGAACCTGGATGATGCTCCTGATACTCATTAGCTGCGTGGTCATTAATTACGGACTCGGTTTTGTTTCAACAGAAGGGTTTGTGGGCCTCTTTTACGTGGTCTTTCAATTCCCGGCTGCTCACTTAACCCACGTTTCACTGCGACTTGCACTTGTCACGACGATTAATGCTTTGATGTGGTGGGCCGGGATTGAAGGTCCGATTAATCCGTTGATGGTTCAATCAGGCAGCACCACGGCGACCGCCAATTTGAATTATGCGTTGGAACATGCCGATTTATTTAACGTTCCCAATCCGATCACGATGGGCACGATTTATCGTCCGTTTGCCAGCTTTGGCGGTGTGGGCATGACCTTAGCATTGATTATCGCCACGCTCTGGGTCGGCCGGTCAAAGGCATCACGTCGCATCGCCGGGTTATCGTTGTTTCCGGGTTTGGTAAATGTCAGCTCACCGGTTCTGATCGGCTGGCCGGTGATGCTTAACCCGATCATGCTGGTTCCGTTTTTAATCACCCCGCTGATCAACATGGCCATTGCCTGGACTGCCATCAGACTGCATCTTATGCCGCCTTCTGTTTACACGGTCCCGGCGACAACCCCGGGACCTTTAATCGCGTTTCTGGGAACCAATGGCAATCTTGTCGCATTATTAGTCGCAGTCTTGTGTCTGGTCATTTCAGTCTTCATTTATGTCCCGTTTGTCCGGTTAGCCGAAACCATCAATCTTGAATCGGCAAAAGTGGGTGGTCATCATGATTAAACATTGGCGCAAATGGCTTTTGCTTGTTCTCAGCGTACTTGCAATGGGTGCTGTCGTGTTTCCCGCAACTCAGTGGATGGCGCAAAACGTTAAATCTGCGCGTGTAGTTCACAATTCCCGAATGCAGCCAATTATCTTAATTCCGGGGAGTTCGGCCACCGAAGACCGTTTTAACACGTTAATCACGCAACTCAATGCGCAAACAACCGGTCATAGTCTTTTAAAGATCACGGTGAAGACAAATGGCCCCATGACCTATAGTGGCAAAATCGCAGCCCGTGATACCGAACCTTATATCGTTGTGGCATTTGAAAATAATAAAGATGGTTACAACAATATTAAGAAGCAGGCCGAATGGTTCAATATCGCGTTTAAGCAGCTGGCCAAGACATACAATTTCAATCGGTTCCGCGGTATCGGCCACAGTAATGGCGGACTCATTTTCACGCTTTTTCTAGAAAAATATTACAACGATTCAGATGTTCAAATGACTCGGCTAATGACCATTGGCACTCCGTATAACCTCGAAGAAAGTAATCCGGATAACCGGACACAGATGCTCAATGACTTTATAACCAGTCGCAACAAACTTCCGAGCAGTCTAACCGTTTACTCGATTGCCGGAACCGAAACGTTGGATGGCGATGGCACGGTGCCGATCGAAAGTGTCGAAGCCGGTAAGTATATTTTCCAAAATCAGGTTGCCCATTATACCCAGATTACCGTCTCAGGCGACGATGCCAACCATAGCGCCTTGCCGCAAAACCGACAGATTGTTAGTCTGATTAGTCAATACATGGTTGCAACACCAAATCAACAAGGCGTTCGTCCGGGAACAGGCGGTAGCGGCCGCGGTGTTGGTCCAGCACCGGGCGATGGGGGGCAAAATCAATAATCACCCCTAACAGGCTCCCAGCAAAAACGGTTCCGGCATCAGTTTGCCAGAACCGTTTTTCTATGGACACTTTTCAGACAATCCAAGTGACCACCGCTCATTGACGCAATCACATTGGCTCAAACATCTTGCTTAAAACGCGCCTTCAATTTATGTTCACTTTGCGCCAACAAATCATTGGGATCGATCTTAAATTTAGCGCTTAAGATTAAAACCTGATCCAACACGTCTGCTAGTTCTTCTTTCAAGTTAGCCTCGAGGTCTGCTTCGTTTTGAACCGGCTCGCCCGGATGATCACGGCCAATTTCAATGGCTCGTATCGCCCGCGATAATTCGCCGGTTTCCTCCGTGAGAAAGTTGAGCCGAATGAACGGTGAATATTGATACCAGTGGCGCTTTTCGTAAAAGTCCACCAGCCACTGTTGGTGCGCGATTAAGTTCAAGTCCTTATCCTCCCTTTCAAGGGTACCAAAGCAGATGCGATGGTGTTGATGTCTTTGCTCTGCCGATATCATGCTACACGCGTACACCAATCGATACAATTTTTTTATAAAAAAGACGAGCAGCTCCAATCGCTGCTCGTCTGCAAAATAACATCTTATCTGCCTCAGGTCGCCGGTTGCGCTCCCAGATAGGTCGCCTGAACTGCCGGATCTGCCAGCAAATCGGCCCCGGTGCCGGTTAACTTCACCGTGCCGCTTGCTAAAACATACCCGCGGTCAGCCACGGCCAGTGCTTGTTTAGCATTTTGCTCAATTAACAAAATGGTCGTCCCCTGGCTTTTAATCTTGGTAATAATATCAAAAATTTCCTGAATAAAGATCGGTGACAAGCCCATTGAAGGTTCATCGAGTAAGAGTAATTTTGGCCGGGCCATCAACGCTCTGCCCATCGCCAACATCTGCTGTTCCCCACCGGAAAGGGTCGCCGCGTCTTGATTGCGACGTTCTTTTAAAACCGGGAACCGATCATAGACGACCGCCAGTTGATCACTGGCGACTTGTTTGTCCTTTAGTCCGAATGCCCCCATCTGCAAGTTCTCACTCACCGTCAACCCGGCAAAAATGTGGCGTCCTTCTGGTACTTGCGAGATGCCCATTTTCACGATTTTGGCTGCTGCCATCCCCACGATATTCTTGTCTTCATAGAGGATGGTGCCGGAACGCGGCCGTAACAATCCGGAAATTGTTTTTAGAATCGTACTCTTCCCGGCCCCGTTCGCCCCAATCAAGGCCACAATTTCGCCGGTTTGCACGCGAAAGCTGACCCCTTTAACTGCCTGAATGCCGCCATAATTGACGACTAGGTCTTTGACATCAAGCATGCACCTCACCTCCCAGATACGCACTGATAACCCGCGGATCGCGCTGAATCGCTTGCGGCGTACCTTCAGCAATCATCGCTCCATGATCAAGAACATAGATATACTCTGCCAGATTCATGACCAGTGACATATCGTGTTCAATCAAAACCACCGTGATGCCAAAATGTTCCCGCACCCGGGCAATCAGGCGGCTTAGATCAGCCGTTTCTTCAGGATTCATCCCCGCGGCCGGTTCATCTAGAAAAAGTAGTTGCGGCTTAGTAGCAACGGCACGCACAATTCCCCCCCGCCGCTGCGTCCCATATGGCAGGCTGGCAGTCGGTTCATCAGCCACATCATTGAGTTCGAAAAATGTGAGCAATTCATCAGCCGCCATTCCGACTGCCCGCTCTTTTTGATAAAACTGCGGTAAGCGCAAAACCGTTCCCAGAAAACTTTCGTGATACAGGTGGGTTCTAGCCACCAAGACGTTTTCCTTAACCGACATCGCCCCAAACAGTCGAATATTCTGAAAAGTCCGGGCAACGCCTAGTTTAGCCACCTGAAAAGCCTTCTTTTTGGTAATATCGACGGCACCGGTTGCTGTGTTAAGTGTGATTTTACCGGTTGTCGGTCCGGATTCGCCGGTCAGCATGTTGAACAGTGTGGTTTTCCCGGCACCGTTTGGCCCAATCAACGCAATCAAGGAACCTTGATCAATGGTTAAACTGACATCTGCTACTGCTTTAAGTCCACCAAAGACTTTGCTAACATGCTCGACTACCAATTGCTTGGTCATGACGCCGCCTCCTTTCGCGCGCGCCGTTTGCGGCTAAAAGAAAGCTCATAATGCCCCAGTAGTCCGGACGGCTTAAAGACCATCAACAAAATCAAAGCCAACGCGTAGATGACCATGCGCAACGTCCCGAAGTTCTGCAAAACCGTGTCGATCACGCCTAGAACAATTGCCGCCACAAACGTCCCAGTCATACTACCGACACCGCCTAGCACGACAATAATCAAGAGTGAAATAGAATTCATAATGCCAAAGTCGTTTCTTTTAGGGGTCTGCAAAGAACTGCCTTGCAGGAACCCGCCAATGGCAGCTGTTGCGGCACCTAACACAAACGCGGCCAACTTCCATTTGGTCGGGTTGATCCCGATCGATTCTGCGGCAATATCATCATCGCGAATCGCCATGATCGCACGTCCTGAGCGACTATGCACAAAGTTGACAATGACCACGGTGGTAACACACATCAACACGTATACTGTGGGCCAAGACGCAAGCGGCGGAATATTGAACATGCCTGCTGGCCCATTGGTGATTTTCAGATTATTGATAATAACGCGAATAATCTCAGCTGCCCCCATCGTTGCAATAGCCAGATAGTCACCACGCAAGCGCAGGGTCGGAATGCCGACAATTAACGCGGCAATCACGGCAATCACCATCCCCAGTAGCATGGCAAGGTAAAAGCCAAGCGGGGTCGCCATATTTTGCGTGACAATAGCAGTCGCATACGCTCCGATTGCCATAAACCCGGCGTGACCCAATGAAAACTGACCGGAAAAGCCGATAATGAGGTTTAAGCCAACTGCCAAAATAATGTTGATACCGATCGTGACGAGCGCATTTTCAATGAAACTGTTGACGATTCCGGTAAACTCGCCAATATCGATCAAGACAAAGCCAGCCACCATGATCGCCAACCAGATTAATTTGCTGCGTAAGTTTTTAAGCATCAGCTCACACCTTCTCTCGTTGACGTTTGCCAAACAACCCGGCTGGTAAGACGACGAGGACTAAAATCAGAACCAGATAAACGGCCGCATCCTTGTAAGCGGACAAGCCAATTGCCTGGACACCGGTTTCAAGCAGACCAATCAAGAAACCACCGATGGCCGCTCCCGGAATCGAGCCAATACCGCCGACAACCGCCGCAACGAAGGCCTTGATGCCTGGTACCATACCCATCAAAGGATCAATTGAGTTGTAATACAGCCCGATCATGACACCAGCCGCCCCGGCCAATGCCGATCCCAACGCGAAAGTAAAGGAAATGACGTGATCCGGATTAATGCCGACTAACTGAGCCGCCTGCGGATCAACCGCAACCGCACGCATCGCCTTTCCCATCGTTGTCTTTTTGATGATAAATTGAAGCAGTATCATCAAAACCAGCGAAGTGAATAAAATCAACAACTGGACGTTTGAAATATCCACCCCGCCGAGATGATACGTTTTGGTCGCGATGACTTGTGGAAAGTTACGAGCATTCGCGCCAAACAAAAACGACATCCCATTTTCAAGGAAAAAGGAAACCCCAATGGCCGTAATCAACGCGGCAATTCGCGGCGAGTTACGTAACGGGCGATAAGCCAGATATTCGATTAATACCCCTGAAAGACTGGCCATCAACATGGCTGACAATAGCGCCGTCACAAACCCAAAGTGGAGATAATTAATCGCGTAATAGCCCCAGAAAGCACCGAGCATGTAGATATCACCATGTGCGAAGTTGATCAACTTGATGATCCCATAGACCATGGTGTAGCCCAGTGCAAGCAAGGCATAAATACTGCCGAGTGAAAGTCCATTGATAATTTGTTGCATCATGGTCTGCAAGCGATGTAACCCCCTTTTGCAATTCCAACAGGCGCATTATTTAACCGTATACGCCTTTGTGATTTTGCCTTGTGTCAATTCTTCAACCGCGATCGGCTTTTCCGGATTATGCTTGCTGTCAATAGTCGTCGTACCGGTAACGCCGGGCATATTCTTGATCTTAGCTAGGCCCTTTGCGATGCTAGCCGAATCAGCAGACTTTTGATCTTCAATCGCTTGCTTGATCATGTAAACCGAATCATAAGCCAGTGCCGAGAACGTCGGGGCATTTGCGTTGTATTGCTTCTTGTAGTTAGCCAGGAAGTTCTTAACCAAGCTGCTGCGATTTGCACTCAACGTTGAAAATGGCGTGGTGTAATAAATATCAGTTGCATTTTCGGCTCCGGCAATCTTGGCAAGTTTTGGATCAGCCATCCCATCGGCACCAATAATTGGCACCTTAATGCCTGCCTGCCGCGCTTGTTTGATCACAAGGCCAAGCTCTGAATAATAGCCAGGTGCGTAAATGGCATCAATTTTTTTATTTTTCCCCAGTTTACAATTCAAGTGCAACACCCTGACGACTAGACCAAAAAGGCCATGA
>OATP01001299.1_pt1 | contig 10821 bp, 10 predicted proteins | sample 1495041 | NCBI WGS metagenome assembly OATP01 (sample SAMEA2579972, study PRJEB22360) | human gut metagenome | biome: human gut; feature: human-associated habitat; material: faeces | place: Denmark | collected 2008/2010 | reverse complement strand
GTATTGCTAAAATTATGCATGACTCCTTATCATTATACCAAATTCCTAGTATATTACCTATGTTTTAAGCAGTTAATACGTAAGTAATACAATAGCAACTAGCACTATAACTGATTTATGGAAGATACTTAATATGATATTTAGAAAACTAAATTTACATACAAAAGAGGCACCCTCGAAAGGGTGCCTCATATAGTTTTCAGTCGTTAAATAACGAATTATTTTACGTCTTCAAAACCTTTTTGTAAGCGAACATAGCTTAAGCGACGTTCTTTAGCGTCTTTTTCAGTTTTAGCGAATAATTCTTCTGCAACGTCTGGAGCTGCTTTAGCCAAGGAAGCGTAACGTACTTCACCTTTAAGGAAGTCTTGGAAGCTTTCAGTTGGTTCTTTGGAATCCAAGGAGAATGGATTTTTACCTTCTTCTTTAAGTTGAGGGTTGTATCTGTAAAGATCCCAGTAACCAGCTGCAACTGCTTTACGTTGTTCTTCTTGAGCTTTACCCATACCAGCTTTGATACCATGGTTGATACATGGGCTGTAAGCGATGATCAAAGATGGACCTGGATATGCTTCAGCTTCTGTAACAGCTTTCATCAATTGGTTTTTGTCTGCACCCATAGCTACTTGTGCTACGTATACATAACCATAAGACATAGCCATCATGCCAAGGTCTTTCTTCTTAGTACGTTTACCAGAAGCTGCGAATTGAGCAACTGCTGCTACGTTAGTGGATTTAGATGCTTGACCACCAGTGTTGGAGTATACTTCAGTATCGAATACGAAGATGTTTACGTCTTCGCCAGAAGCTAATACATGGTCAACACCGCCGAAGCCGATGTCGTATGCCCAGCCGTCACCACCGAAGATCCAGTGAGAACGTTTGATCAAGAATTGTTTTTTCTCAAGAATTTCTTTCAATTCAGGAGTTGTAGCGCCTTCAGCTTCGATAGCTGCTACTAAACGTTCGGAACGTTGACGAGTAGCTGCACCAAGGTTAGCAAATTCAATCCATTGTTCTAAAGCGTCTTTCAATTCGCCAGTAGCAGTTTCAACTGCTTTAGCAGCCAATTCTACTAATTGTTGGCGGATTTTCTTAACGCCGATGTACATACCATAACCATACTCAGCATTATCTTCGAACAAGGAGTTTGCCCAAGAAGGACCATGACCTTGTTGGTTAGTTGTGTATGGAGATGCAGGCATGGAAGCACCCCAGATGGAGGAACAACCAGTTGCATTGGCAATCATCATACGGTCACCGAACAATTGAGTTAACAATTTAGCATAAGGAGTTTCACCACAACCTGCGCAAGCACCGGAGAATTCGAACAATGGTTGTTCAAATTGGGAACCTTTAACAGTTTCCTTCTTCATAGGATTTTCTTTTACAGGAAGGTTAACACCATAGTTCCAAGCTTCAGCTTGTTCGATTTCAGTATCGATGGATGTCATCACGATAGCTTTGCCTTTAGGAGCTGGACAGATATCAACACAGTTACCGCAACCCAAGCAATCTAATGGGGATACAGCGATACGGAATTGAAGATCTTTAGCACCCAATGCAGGGATTGTATCGAAATGGTCTGGAGCTGCAGCCACTTCTGCTTCAGTTGCCAAAATTGGACGAATTGTAGCATGTGGACATACGAAGGAACATTGGTTACATTGAATACAGTTTTCAGGCAACCATTTTGGAACGAACAATGCAGGACCGCGTTTTTCGAATTTAGCAGTACCAGCAGGTAATGTACCATCTTCATAGCCAGAGAATTTGGATACAGGAAGATCATAACCAGCTTGTGCATTGATTGGTTGTGCAATATTTTGAACGAAGGATGGGCAAGATTCGCAACCAGGTTTAACTGCATGATTGCCATCATCTACTGCGTCTTTCCAGCTAGCAGGAACATCTACTTTTACCAAAGCGCCAACGCCTTGATCGATAGCAGCATTGTTCATGTCAACGATATTTTGACCTTTTTTACCGTAAGAAGTTACTACAGATTCTTTAAGGTATTTAACAGCATCATCTACAGGGATGATTTCAGTCAATTTGAAGAACGCAGCTTGCGTTACCATGTTGATACGACCGCCCAAACCGATTTCGGAAGCGATTTTCGCAGCATTGATGATGTAGAAGTTCAATTCTTTTTCTGCGATTTGACGACGTAATTTAGCAGGTAAATGTTCATCCAATTCTTCAGGAGACCAAGTACAGTTCAATAAGAATGTACCGCCTTTTTTGATGCCGCGAATCAAGTCGTATTCATGTACATAAGATTGACGGTGACATGCTACGAATTGAGGTTCAGTAATCAAGTAAGGCAAGTTGATTGGGTTTTTACCAAAACGAAGGTGAGACATTGTTACGCCACCAGATTTTTTGGAGTCGTAGTCAAAGTATGCTTGAGCATACATATCAGTGTGGTCACCAATGATTTTGATAGCGGATTTATTCGCACCAACTGTACCGTCAGAACCAAAGCCCCAGAATTTACATTCAGTCAAACCAGGAGTTTCAACTTCTACGCCTTCAGCACGATCTAAGGACAAGAATGTAACATCATCATTGATACCCAATGTGAAGAATTTCTTACCATTTTCAGCAGCTAAATTATCGAATACAGCAACGATGTCTGCAGGGATAACGTCTTTGGAGCTCAAACCATAACGACCAGCGATAACTTTTACATTACGGCCACCGTCAACTACAGCTGCTTGTACGTCTAAGAACAATGGTTCAGCCAAAGCACCTGGTTCTTTAGTACGGTCAAGAACTGCAATGCGTTCTACAGTTTTAGGAAGAGCTTTCAACAAACGATCTGTTGCGAATGGGCGGAACAAATGAACGTTGATAAAACCAACTTTGCGACCCAATTTGTTGAGGTAATCCACAGTGGATTCTACAACTTGAGCGGAAGAACCCATAGTTACAACAACGTCAGTAGCATCAGGAGCACCATGGTAGTTGAACAATTGGTAGTTAGTACCTGCCAATTTGTTAACTTCGTTCATGTAGTGTTCTACAACGTCAGGAACGTTCAAGTAGAATTTGTTGGATGCTTCACGATGTTGGAAGTAAACGTCAGGGTTTTCTGCAGTACCACGAGTTACAGGAGCATCTGGATTTAAAGCATTTTTACGGAAAGCTTTAACAGCATCCATGTCAACCAATGGTTTTAAATCTTCATAGTCCCAGATTTGAATTTTTTGAATTTCGTGGGATGTACGGAAACCGTCAAAGAAGTTGATGAAAGGTACGCGAGTTTTAATAGCTGTCAAGTGAGCTACAGCGGACAAGTCCATTACTTCTTGTACAGAGGATTCAGCTAACATAGCACAGCCAGCTGCACGAGCAGCCATTACGTCTTGGTGGTCACCAAAGATAGCCAAAGCATGTGCAGCCAATGCACGAGCAGCTACTTGGAATACACCTGGAAGTAATTCACCTGCTACTTTATATAAGTTAGGAAGCATCAATAACAAACCTTGGGAAGATGTGAAAGTTGTTGTTAATGCACCAGCTTGTAAAGAACCGTGGGTTGCAGCAGCAGCACCTGCTTCAGATTGCATTTCTACAACTTGAACAGTGTTGCCGAAGATGTTTTTTCGACCAGATGCAGCCCATTCATCAATGTGTTCTGGCATTGGAGAAGATGGAGTGATTGGATAAATCGCAGCAACTTCTGTAAAACCATAAGAAACGTGAGCAGCCGCTTGGTTGCCGTCCATAGTTTTAAATTTACGACTCATGTGATTATTGCCTCCTTAAGCATTTAGCAAAAATAGAACACTTGCTTAATCTATCATTATGTTTAGGAATAACAACCATTACAAACTTGCGCACATGAAAAAATAATGCAATAATATATATGTTATATATAATATGGCATTATGTGTGAGCATACTTTTTTGTGATGGGCACAACCATAATTCCTAATATCATAACTTGATATAGCCCTATATGCTAATTATAACGTGCTGGGCCCTATCAACGCAACACATACAGTGACTGTCGCTTTGCCAATATTGCTATCCATGCTTTACATAAAGTAATAGCTAATTGCATTACAGTAATAACTATTCTCATTTAGTTAGGTCACGTCCTATAACCAAGTTTTATTTTTAGGGGGTTAATTATGGATTTTCATCATTTGAAATACTTCGTTGAAGTAGCTGATCAAAAAAGCTTTAGTAAGGCTGCAAGGAATTTACACATCTCCCAATCTGCAATCAGCCGTACAATTAAAGCTTTAGAAGACGAACTTGGTGTTGTTCTCTTCATGCGTAATGCTAAATCTGTAGAACTTACTGATGGGGGTACCATCTTCTTAACCCACGCTAAACGCGTTGTGTTTATGTTTGAACATCTAAAAACTGATTTTGAAAACGAGTTTCGTTTGGAACAAGGTTCCATCAGAATTGGTATTCCACCAATTACTGATGCTCCCATTTTTGCCCAGTTATTAGGTGAATTTAAAAAAGTATATCCACAAATCGAATTGGAACTCTACGAACAAGGTTCTAAAAAGGTTGAGATCAGCGTTCAGGAAGGTTTAATTGATATTGGCATCATCTGTACTAAACCAAACCCTAAAGAATTTGAATCTTTCTACCTTACGAGTGACCCACTATCCGTTATTATTCCAAAATCTAGCCCTTTAGCAAAAGAAAAAGAAATTCGCCTAGAAATGCTAGCTGATGAATCCTTTGTATTGCATAAAGACGATTTCAACTTACATGATGAAATCATCAAAGCTTGTAAACACACCGGCTTCCAACCGCATATCGTGTTTGAAACGAGTCAACGTGATCTCATGTTACAAACGGTTAGTGCAAACCTTGCTATCGCATTATTACCATCTCGCCTCTGCCCTGAGGTAGGTGAAAATACAGAGGTTGGTTCCAAGGTTGTCGTGAGACCTCTCGTACCTGAAATTATTCATACCCTTTATGTAATTTGGAAAAAGGGTCATTACCTCTCCCACGCTTCTCGCTTGTGGTTAGACTTCGTAAACTCCAAATTACCATTACCTGGATTACAACTCGAGGATCGTCAATAATGAACAAACCATCTGGGCTCGCATGTAAATTGCGAGCCCTTTTGAAAGCTAAAGAAGCGCCCATGTGGGGCGTTATCATTGTGCTGGTTATCGTTATCATATTCCAGCAAATACAAATCTCTGAATTACAATGGCGTGTCGATGAAGACCACGATGGCTCTACCATTGACAGTGTAGCAGGTCGCCTTTACATTCTTGAAGGAATGGCTAATAAGCATAGCGACCAACTAGACGAAATCCTAAAAGATATTCGTCAGCTACAAAATGACGGTGCCAAGTACGACTGGGAACTAAAACAATTACAATGGTTGCATCCAGAACTCAAAGTACAACCACCAGAGGCAAACCCACATCAGTTTAAATCTACAGATCTAAACCTTGATATGAATCCTGGGAAAGTGCCTGATGTAACAAAATAAAATCAATAAAGAAATCAGGAATAAATAAAAGCACCTTATATACCTACACAAAAGTCATTACAATTGACTCTTCTCATAGGATATAAGGTGCTTTTATCGTTATTCTATTATAGATATAATTGCTAGTTTTCCCATACATCTCTGCAATGACAAGTTGCTTCTACTTGCGATACGCTTCTAATTTATATGCATATTCAGTTAAAAGATCATTTGAATAAATTTTTTCATGTTTTGAATCTCTAACTTCTTTCCAAATAATAGATGCTACTTTTAATTTATTCGAATAGTTGCCACTACATTCGTCTGCACAAAAATCCTTAAAAAATTGATTCCATTGACAAGCCGAATTGTCATACTTTGCATAATCTGATTCACCATAATATACTTTCAGCAAATCTCCAATGGTAAAGCTAATATTTTTTTCACTTTTTACTTTTCTCCAAGCATTAGCCATATCAGCATTAAATTTAAATCGTGAAACACCTGTTAAATCAGAAAAATATTCTCTAAACTTCGTATTAAAAGAAAAATTACATTCAAGTAATGGTGTATCTAAAGTAATATTTTCCACTTGTTTTTTTCTATTTTTTATTGATGATTTTTTAATTAAATTGCCTTTAAAGTACTGCTCAATAATATGATTGAGTTCTTGTTTTATTCCCCTATATTCTAATCCTAATGATTTACATATTTGTGAAAGTTCATCACGATACCAATAATATTTTTTAAATTCATCAAACGATGTAATTTCATCAAACTTAGGTCTACACTCTTTCAATATTCTGTCTCCTCAAGTTTAAATAATACTATTTTGTAAATTGTAACATAAAATTAAATAGTACCCAAGATCACACCATTGAAGCATTCGTTAAATATTTTCCTATTAAGTTGTCTATAATCTAGTTATCTATAATATAGCTCTACTTAATCCTCTTTATGCTCCATAGTTTTTGGAAGTGTCAAAATTAATAGACCAGCAAGGAACATACAAGCCCCCATTACATAGTAGCCATAAGCAAAACTACCTGTGTGACCATTGATGAATCCAAGCATATAAGGACCTACCCAGCCCCCCATGTTACCTGAAGAGTTAATGAGTCCCATCGCCCCCGCTGCAGCAGCGCCAGATAAGAAGGTTGTTGGCATGGTCCACCATACACCCATACCACCGTAAACACCTACTGCAGTTAAGCATATAAAGAATAAGCTAACTTCTGGAGATGGACTATGTGGTGTTGCTAAGAAACCAATAGTACCAATGAACAATGTAGTAGCAACGTGCCAACGTTTTTCATTGCGCTTTTCAGAAGAGTAACCACAGTATATTTGTACAAGTAAGGCTGCTGTCATTGGAATAGCAATAGACCATGCTACCACACTTGGTGGCCATCCAGATAAGCTTTTAAGAACTTGAGGCATCCAGAAACTAAAGCCCCAGAAACCAATAACCCACAAGAAATAGATTAACGCTAAACGCAATACTTTTGGGTCTTTTAACGCTTGCCAAGTAGTATATTTCTTTACGGCTTGCTTTTGTTGCTCTTCTTTTTCAAGCTCGGCTTTAATATATACCTTTTCTACATCAGTTACCCAAGATGCATGTTCAGGACGTTCTTTCATCCAGAATGCGAAAATGAACGCAAAAATCACAGCAGGAATAGCTTCAACGATAAAGAGTGTACGCCAACCATGTAGACCAAAGAACGTTGTATCCAACCTGCCAATGGCCCACCAATGATGTTAGAGAACAATAAAGACGTCAACATCAAAGAGATCGCCTTCGCACGCTCCTTTGGCAAGAACCAATTTGGAATAAGTAATGAATAAATTACAGGATATAAAGAAGCCTCACATAGACCAAGTAAAAATCGATAAACATAAAATTCCAACTCAGTGGTCATCGTCGTCATAAGAATACATACGAGACCCCAACTAAACATGATACGCGCCACCCAATGCATAGCATTACAACGAGCTGCAATTAAAGATGCAGGCACTTCAAACAAAACATAACCAATAAAGAAAATGCCTGCCCCCATACCAAATACTTCTGGCGTCAACCACGGTAAATTCTCCTTCATAGTCAAGCCTGCATAAGCAATGTTAACGCGATCCAGGAAGGCAATAATAGAAACAATAAACAATGGTAAGACTACGTGAAGCATACGACGTTTCGTAAAATCTCTGAAATTGATATCCCCACTTTGAGGCTCTAGTGTAGATGAGTTCATATAATTCCTTTCTACTTATTAAAATATTACATACTTTACCATCTTAAAAGAACAAACGTCCTCTGTCAATGGAATTTTATAGAGTATAGAAATAACAAATAGGAATAGTAAAACCAAAATAATGACATATAAAATAGAAAAGGTATATTCGCTAGAAATGACTGTATAAAATAAAAAAGCACTTTATAGTATGAATATATCTCTATCACAAGAGAAGAAAATACTATAAAGTGCTTTCATATTAATTAGTCTTAACAGGATCATAATCAGCAGGCACTGGAGCAACGATACTCACAAAGACAATATCTTCCGTTCCAGTATTTTTTGCACCATGACATTCACCCTTTTTAGATACTATAACTTGCCCCTTTGTAAAAGGCACCTCTGTATTAGGCGTTGGATAAAATACACCCTTGCCTTGCAATATAACCCATATATCATCAGAGTGATGATGATAATGTTTTGGTAAGATTTGACCAGGTTTAATAACCCATACTGAACCACCTGTGGAATCAGTTTGATAAAATGGCGTCCTAACAGCGTTCTCCAAACTTTCAACTTTCACAAGTTCCATATCAAAAACACGTTGATCACTCATAATGCTCACACCTTTCATTGATTAACAACTACCGAGTTCCAGATGCGTATTCACCCATATTAATATCTAGAACCTCTCGAACGGGCTGGATTAAAGAATCCTCGTATTGACCCTTCCACTGAATATCCTGATTCATCTCGCCATTTTGTAACCCCGCAATGGTTTCCCCATAACCTATTATATTACCATGTTCGAAAATATAATTCAACACATTATAAGCATGAAATACTACATGATTAGGATCTACACCGTGAAAGTGATACTGTAAATCAGGTAAAAATAATGTACTCATACCCACAGAATCTACCATCATATCATTGGTACCTTGAATACTAAAATAACGCACATTTACAGCATAATACATGAAACGAGTCACCTCTTTATCAGGATGATTTTCAATCGATTCTCGACTTAAGAACTTACGAGATGGTCCAAATACAACGGCTTTACAAGAGGGATATAATTCTAGTAATGCATCTACATACTTTACAAGCATATCTGCACGTTCTTTGGCCGCTAAACCAGAGGCTAACATATCCGTAGCAAACACCCTATATTGACACTCTGCCAACAACTCATCCACATTGGGACAATCCCATACCTGACTACGTTCAAAATCATCTAATACGGGTTTATCGATTTTCTCACAATCCGTCACCATTAACGTCGGTGAAATATCCGCATCATTATCTTCATAATGAACCTTATAATTCTGAGGTGCAAAACCAGCAGATTCAGCTCCATAACTAAAGCAATCAACAGGACCTAAATGTTTGGTAAACACCTCAATCATTTGCTCACGATTAGGCATATCACACTGCTCAGGCATCAATAGCTCAACGAAGAACAACCCGCCAGGGCGAACAGAATTATCTGTTAAATCTTGTTTAAATACTTGGCTCATATTCTCTCTCCTAATTTTTAACTATTTTTCTGATGAGTGTATTAATTTATACCATTTTACAATACCCTCAGGAATTAGATAATTTACACTTTCCATCTTAGACTTTACCCATAGATATAAGTCATTTGGAGCAATAATATGGATTGAATCACTTTGAATATTGGAATTTTTTACCTCACCTTCCGATGTAAATAGGTATACTTCTTTTTTTCGTTTATGATCATCTACCAAATCAATATACTTAACAAAATCTAAATCAACATTTCCTTTTTTAACTTGAGGATATGCAAGCATCCCATTTTCTGGATTTACTAATACACATTCATATAGCTCAGTTGCAATTTTATTCGTAGATGGAATTGTCACATAACCTTTAAGATCATATAAATATAAACAAACTAAATCCTCACAATCATTTGGAGATAAACAATCATAAAATAATTGTTGTAAAAATTCTTCATTTGAATCCTCTAATATCAAAGGGTTTCCCCCAAATGCATATTCAGCATACTCAAACATATAATTTTTATTTATACGTTGTATAGTTCGACCGCGAATAAAAGCAGTTGCTACTGCACCTGGTACCTGGCTTTCATCACCAATCCGTTCCCACTTAACATCTGTGAGTTGATTAGCTGCATCAAAATCTAATGCATCCTTGTCACAATTATAAGTAAAATTAGAATTTTCGTTTACACGTCCTAGATAATAAATACCATTATCACGCATCCAAATATAGTCGCCCTTTTCTACTTCCTTCAACATATCAACAGCGACTAATCGTTTTTTTTTGATTCATCCCATATAAACCATACGTTCTAACAACATCATAATACCCTTCTATATTTTTTATTTGTTTACGTTTTTCTTGTATTTCAATTATAGCCTCAGGGTTATAATTCTTTATATGGTCATCCTTAATACTCCAACCTAAAGCTGCTACTTTATGCTTCAAACAATATTTTGATATTTTTTTACCATCGTTACTATCTGTTCTTGTTTGTAATCTCCATACAGACCCCATTGTGTCAACCTCCAAATTAAATAATACAAACTTCATACAATAAATACATTACCTTTTAATTTATAGTATACAGGATGATATTCAGTACTACAAATCGCCATCCATCGTTCTACAAACTTCTCAAAATCAATGTTAAAATTACAATTTAATAGAATTTGCATAGAGTTTTGCAATAGATATACTCGTTCAATTTCTAATCTATCTATTAAAGAATTTCTTATAAGTTCACCCTTAACAACTTGTTTAAATCTTGCATATAAATAATCAATACACTGATTTTTATATCCAAGTTTATAATTGCTAGCCACAAATAAACTACGATATGATAATTCACTCGGGAGAAAAGATTCCCATTCTAGTATTTCATGTCCATCTTCTAATATACATATCATTAATATCAATATAATCTCGAATCCAACATTCAACCATTAAGTAAATATTTAATTCTTGCTCCATTAAGTCATCTATATAAAAGTCCTTTAATCCATCTATATCAAATTCTACATTAGCTCTATATTAATACATAGATATCCCCCTAATATATAATCACATTCTTTTATATAGATATTATAACTTTATG
>OATP01001283.1_pt1 | contig 10932 bp, 8 predicted proteins | sample 1495041 | NCBI WGS metagenome assembly OATP01 (sample SAMEA2579972, study PRJEB22360) | human gut metagenome | biome: human gut; feature: human-associated habitat; material: faeces | place: Denmark | collected 2008/2010 | reverse complement strand
CGCAAGTTCTTGACATCTAATCGGGATTATAGGCAATGGCTGAAAATCAATACTACGGCACCGGTCGCCGCAAAAGTTCCGCAGCTCGCGTTTTCATCAAACCGGGCAACGGTAAAATCGTTATCAACCAGCGTTCTCTGGAACAGTACTTCGGTCGTGAAACTGCCCGCATGGTAGTTCGTCAGCCGCTGGAACTGGTCGACATGGTTGGTAAATTTGACCTGTACATCACTGTTAAAGGTGGTGGTATTTCTGGTCAGGCTGGTGCAATCCGTCACGGTATCACTCGTGCACTGATGGAATATGATGAGTCTCTGCGTGGCGAACTGCGTAAAGCAGGTTTCGTTACCCGTGATGCTCGTCAGGTTGAACGTAAGAAAGTCGGTCTGCGTAAAGCACGTCGTCGTCCTCAGTTCTCCAAACGTTAATGTTTTTCTGCTTCGGCAGAACATTAATACTAAAAGCCCGGCTTGCCGGGCTTTTTTGTACCTATAAAATTCCAGAAAGCTCGGAAATTTACGTGTTGTAAACTTATTACACTATGAAATAACCAACGCTTCCCCACAACACGGCCAAATTCTGTTAAACTATCTCCCACTTTTGCGCCCTGTTATCCGTACAATTGTTGAGCAATAGAGGCTGTAAATAATCTAACCCATTATTTATACATCGATTTTATAGCTTATGCGGTTTACAGGTGTGACAACAAATCTCTGGATAGCGCTCTTAATGGCGACTATTCATACCGTTTTCTAGATAAACTTGGAGGTTTTCATGGCTGTCGCTGCCAACAAACGTTCGGTAATGACGCTGTTTTCCGGCCCGACCGACATCTTTAGCCATCAAGTACGTATCGTACTGGCTGAAAAGGGTGTCAGCGTCGAGATTGAGCAGGTCGAGATGGATAACCTGCCGCAGGATCTGATTGACCTCAACCCGTACCGCACAGTACCAACGTTGGTTGACCGTGAACTGACTCTGTATGAATCCCGCATCATCATGGAATATCTGGATGAACGTTTCCCTCATCCACCACTGATGCCAGTTTATCCCGTTGCCCGTGGCGAAAGCCGTCTGATGATGCATCGCATCGAAAACGACTGGTATTCACTGCTGCACAAAATTGAAAAAGGCACCGCTCAGGAAGCTGATAACGCGCGTAAACAGCTGCGTGAAGAGTTGCTGGCAATTGCCCCTGTCTTTACTCAGAAGCCATTCTTCATGAGCGACGAGTTCAGTCTGGTTGACTGCTATTTGGCTCCGCTGTTGTGGCGTCTGCCGGTGCTGGGCATTGAACTGTCTGGTGCAGGTTCTAAAGAATTGAAGATCTACATGACTCGTGTCTTTGAGCGTGATGCATTCTTGGCTTCTATGACCGAAGCTGAGCGCGAAATGCGTCTGCACACCCGAGGCTAATCATGGAATTGTCTCAAATGTCGCCACGCCGTCCTTTCTTGCTGCGTGCCTTCTATGAGTGGTTGCTTGATAACCAGCTTACGCCGCATCTGGTGGTTGATGTTAACCGCCACGGTGTGATGGTGCCGATGGAGTTTGCCCGCGATGGTCAAATCGTGTTGAACATCGCACCGCGGGCGGTGGGTAATCTAGAGCTGGGTGATGATGCCGTCCGTTTTAATGCACGGTTCGGTGGCGTTCCTCGCAACGTGTATGTGCCGATTTCTGCTGTGATGGCAATTTATTCGCGTGAAAATGGTGCAGGCACGATGTTTGAACCAGAACCCGCTTATGAGAATGAGATGCCACTGATGTCAGTGGAAGATGAAGAGGCGTCGAGCGAGCCTAGCATGACGGTGATTGATGGCAATTTACCGGATTCATCGACAGAGTCTGATGATGATGGCGATGAGCCAACGCCGCCGCCGCGTGGTCGTCCTTCACTTCGCGTCGTGAAGTAATCTCTTGAAGACAGTAAAAAAGCCAGTCATATGACTGGCTTTTTTGTTTTTGAAATCTCAAAAATAGCCGCTTATTTGGATAGATTCAGTGCAGCCATAGTCCGTAATTTTGTTTCTCTTGCCTGTTCCGGTGCGGCCTGTACCAGCAGAGTATAGAGCAGGTCTATCACAAATAGCTGTGCAGTTTTGGTTCCCATCGAATCGCCTTGCAGTGTCCCCTGTCGGTTTCCATTAATCAGGCTGAAATCCGCAGTCTCGCTCAGCGGTGAACCAAGATTGTGTGTTAGCGCAACGGTGGTGGCTCCGGCCTGCTTAGCCAGTTTAAGCGCATGCACGGTTTCATTAGAGTCACCTGAATGGCTGATGGCAATCGCAACGTCGCCTGCTTTGAGTAGGGTTGCCTGCATATACATAAAGTGGTTATTGGTTACGGCATCGACGCGTAATCCAATGCGCATCAGTTTATGTTTCATATCTTCGGCGGTGATCCCCGATGAACCGACACCAAAAATATATACCGACTGGCTGTTTCTCAAGGCATCGACCACCAGACTCACTTGCTGCATATCAAGTAGATTCAATGTTTCAGACAGCACGTTATTAATGGTATTTTGCAGCTTCCGCCCGATGGTATGAGCATCATCAGACGCAGCGATCTCCGCATCTAGCAGTGGGCTGCTCGCCTCAGCATCGGAGGTGGCCAGCTCGATTGCCAAATCCATTTTAAAATCTTGAAATCCTTTATAGCCCAGCGTGCGGCAAAAACGAATTACCGTGGCTTCTCCCGCCTGAGTTTCTCGCGAAAGCTCGGAGATCGAAAGCTGTGTGACACGCAGCGGCGATTGAAGAATATAGTGTGCAATGCGTTGAGCAACACGGGTTAGGCTGTTTTGCATTGCACCTAGTGTATCGAGAATTTTTCCCGGTTTGAGGCGAAGGGCTTGTGACTCCATAAATTCCCTGTTTATCCGTGCTTGAAGTGGTTATTGCTGATGAGGGTTAATGCATCCGAGCGTAGCAAGAGTAGGGCGCTAAAAAAAGCGTGATATACATATAGGGGGTACATGTCTATCACGCGGTCAAAGAGGAGCAGTGGTACTATCGTATTGTTATTATTATCTTTAATGACTTAGTTCGCGAGGAGACTATGGTGGACTTTTATCACAGCTTTTTTAATCTTCTGAGAATCGTTAACCATGCAGCCCGGCTTGTGTGGCTCATTCGGTAGAAAAATAGCGAACATTCCTGGCACCATATGAAGGGTTTGGCGTTGTTCGAGGCTGTCACATAGCTGGTAGTCATCATCTTCATGATAGATATCAGGCTGTTGTGCCGAGCCCTCGAGGCCAAAATCAATGCGCTCTGTACCGCTGAGTAATATTTGGATATCCAGATATTCCCGATGCAGCTCGTAGCGCTTACTTTCTGCGGCTGATGTGTCAAAAGCCATCACATTGATAAAAATATCCTCTCCATCAATGACGTAACGACCAGCGTCTAGAGTGGCGAGATCTCGGGTTAATGCTTGTTTTATGATTGCGCGCAGTGAGCTTGATAACCCTGTTTGTACGCTGAGATCTGAAATCTTTCCAAGGATCATAGAAGTTATCTCTTATTGAACGGAATGAGCCTGTGCGGCAAATAATGCTGCGCCGATCAATCCGGCATCGTGTTGGTAATGCGCTGCAACGATAGGCACGTGAAATGGTGTCGGAAGTAAACTTAGCTGCTGTTTTACCTGCTGTAGATAACCGGACGCTAAACCGACGCTTCCTCCTAACACAATGCATTCGGTATCCAGTAACGCTTTAAGGTTTGCAATAAGTTGGCAAATGCTTTGTGCAGAGTTCTCCACTAGCTGCTGAGCTTGCGGGTTACCGTTTTGTGCTTCTGCGAAGATTTGGCGGGCATTTTTCCCCTGTAATTCGAGCTGAGCGGCGGCGGCAATTGCTCGGCCAGAGGCGATGGCTTCGACACATCCTGTACGTCCGCATCCACAGCGCGGCCCGTTTGGGTCGGCTAGTGAGTGGCCAATATGTCCTGCAAACGCATGGGGGCCGGTTAATAGCTTACCGTTGATAATAATGCCGCCGCCTATCCCCGTTGATACCGTGATAAATACGATATGCCTGAACTGTTCCGCTAATTGGCTGTATTCAGCCCATGCGGCAGCTTGTGCGTCGTTCAAAAGATAGCAGGGAAGCTTGGTCAGATTTTCTAAGGTGTTTTGCAGCGGAAATTGATTGAGCCCTCCCAAGTTATCTGGATTGAGTGCGGTGAGAATACCGTTATCGATGATCCCAGTAGAAGCTACGGCAACGCAGCGCGCTTGACCTTGGTAGTGGGAGACAAGCTGTGTCAACGCCGTGGTCAATGCTTGCGGCGATGAACTAGCCGGTGTTGATATTTCCTGACGCTGCGATATCTGTTGGTCCGCGTTGATAAGCGCCGCAGCCAGCTTAGTTCCACCAATATCAATGGCGAGTATGTTCATCATCAGCTCCCAGTTAGCGCTTAATGGCTTGGCTAAACCATTGGCAGATATGTTCAATGCGGGTGATTGCTGACCCAACGGTTACGGCCCAAGCCCCCTGTTCGATGGCCTTGGCGGCCAGCGCCGGAGAGTTGTATCGTCCCTCGGCAATGACGCGACAGCCTGCGTTGCTCAGCTCAGACACCATCGTCAGATCTGGCTCGTCAGGTATCTCTCCACCGGTATATCCAGACAGCGTCGTACCGATAAACTCGACGCCTTTTTGTTGGCACTCAAGACCTTCTTCCCGTGTCGAGCTGTCAGCCATAGCCAATAGACCGTGATGACGTATACGTGCCAGTAGATCGTCAATTTCGACGGGTCTTGAGCGGAACGTTGCGTCGAAAGCGATGATGTCGGCTCCAGCCTCGGCGAGCGCATCGATATCAGATAAATAAGGTGTAATACGTACTGGTGAATCTTCTAGATCACGTTTGACGATCCCGATGATTGGCACTGAAATATGCGGTCGAACGGCTTTTAAGTTTGTAATGCCTTCGATACGTATAGCTACAGCGCCAGCCGACACAGCTGCTTGAGCCATTGCGGTAACGATTTCCGGACGATCCATTGGACTATCAGGCACAGGTTGGCAAGAAACGATCAATCCTCCCTGTTCACGCACCCGCTGTTCTAAATCGGCTAGTAGTGACATTTTGCTCCATCCTAAAAAATTATTTGAAGTTTAACTCCAAATTACAATATTAGACGGAGTGGAACGGCATCAAGTATTCATTGGCTGAAATGTGAACAGGATCATAAAGTCGACGGCGAGAAGCAAAAAACGGAGCCGAAGCTCCGCTTTTTGGGGAAGTTGCTATTAGAAGGGCTTTTACACTGCCAAATTACACTTCCAAATAGCTCATGATTCCTTCTGCGGCTTTGCGGCCTTCTGCTATGGCTGTGACGACCAAGTCGGAACCACGAACGGCGTCACCGCCGGCGAAGATTTTAGGGTTACTGGTCTGGAAGGCATTATGGCTTCCTTCTGGTGCAATGATGCGCCCTTGTTTATCCAAGTTGACATCATGCTCTGCCAGCCAGCTCATCGAGTGAGGGCGGAAACCAAATGCCATGACTACGGCATCTGCGTCCAAAACATGTTCAGAACCGGCGATAGGCTGCGCTATGCGACGTCCAGCAGCGTCAGGCTCACCCAGTTCGGTACGCACCATCTTCACGCCGCAGACTCGGCCAGAGCTATTGAGCTCAAGGCTTAATGGTTGCAGATTGAACATGAATTCTACGCCTTCTTCGCGCGCGTTTTTCACCTCGCGTTTAGAGCCAGGCATATTTTCCTCATCACGGCGATATGCGCAGGTGACCTGCGTCGCGCCTTGACGGATGGATGTACGATCGCAGTGTCACCACCGCCGAGCACCACCACGCGTTTGCCTTCCATACTGATGTAAGGCTCTTCTTCGCTAGCGTCGTAGCCCATCAGCTGTTTAGTATTGGCGATGAGGAACGGCAGCGCGTCGAATACACCGCTGGCATCTTCATTTTCTAAGCCACCGCGCATAGATTGATAGGTACCAACGCCAAGGAAAACGGCGTCATATTCATTCAGTAGCTCGCTGATTGGCACGTCCTTACCCACTTCGGTATTCAGACGAAACTCGATCCCCATACCGGTGAAAATTTCGCGACGCTTGGTCATGACTTCTTTTTCCAGCTTAAAGGCTGGAATTCCGAAGGTAAGCAGGCCACCAATTTCTGGATGGCGGTCGAATACGACGGCTTGTACGCCGTTGCGAGCTAACACATCAGCACAGGCTAAACCTGCGGGGCCTGCGCCAATAACGGCAACGCGTTTTCCCGTTGGCTGCACATGTGACATGTCTGGTTTCCAGCCCATGGCGAGTGCTTTATCATTGATATAGCGCTCGATATTACCGATGGTCACGGCACCAAACTCGTCATTAAGCGTACAAGAACCTTCACACAGGCGATCCTGTGGGCATACGCGTCCACATACTTCGGGAAGGCTGTTGGTCTGGTGTGCCAGATCGGCGGCTTCCATAATGCGACCTTCGTTTGCCAGCTTCAGCCAGTTCGGAATGTAGTTATGTACCGGGCATTTCCACTCACAGTATGGATTGCCGCATGACAGACAGCGGTCTGCTTGCGACTTAGCCTGTGTTTCAGAAAAGGGCTCATAAATTTCTACAAACTCGATCTTACGGATCTTGAGCGGCTTCTTAGGCGGATCAACGCGCTGTAGGTCAATAAATTGATAAACATTCTGGCTCATTTTTTTCTCCGCCCTTACTGCGCCTGTACCCGCAGCTCGGCTGCGGAACGACTACGGTGACCTAACAGTGCTTTCACATCGCTGGATTTTGGTCTGATCAGCGCAAACTTTGGTGCCCATTCTGGCCAGTGCGCCAAGATCTCTTCGCCACGGCTCGATCCCGTTAGCTGTACATGTTCGGTGATTAAACCTCGCAGATGTTCTTCATGGATCGCTAACTGATCCATACTTAGCACTTCTACCAGTTCAGGATTAACGCGTTTGCGGAACTCGCCGTCTTCGTCCAGCACATAGGCAAAGCCACCCGTCATCCCCGCGCCGAAGTTGATGCCAGTCCGCCCGATAACACAAACGATACCGCCGGTCATGTACTCGCAGCCGTTATCACCAATGCCTTCAACCACGGTGATTGCGCCGGAGTTGCGCACTGCGAAGCGTTCTCCTGCGCGGCCCGCGGCAAACAGTTTTCCTCCGGTTGCGCCGTACAAACAGGTATTACCAATGATGCTGGCTTCGTGGCTACGGAAAGCGGAGCCGACGGGAGGACGAACCACAATCTTGCCACCCGCCATACCTTTACCGACGTAGTCGTTCGCATCACCCGTTAAGGTTAGCTCTACGCCACCGGCGTTCCACACACCAAAACTTTGCCCAGCAGTGCCGGTGAACTGCGCTTTGATCGGATCGCTTGCTAGCCCCTGATCGCCATGCTGTTCAGCAATAGCGCCAGACAATGATGCGCCGACGGAACGATCGGTGTTACGGATATCAAAGAACACGGTTTTGCTTTGCTTGGCTTCAATATTGGCCTGAACCTGCGCCAGCAGCTCCTTGTTAAGCAAACCTTTATCAAACGAAGGATTGCTCTCAGTGCAATACACCGCTTTGCCCGGTTTAGGTTCTGCGGTTTTCAGCAGCGCGGACAGGTCCAGTTTGTTTTGCTTAGCGGTGAAACCATCCAGCTCAAGCAGTAAATCTGTGCGGCCAATCAGATCGACCAAACGGGTTACGCCCAGCTCCGCCATCAGCTCGCGAGTTTCACGGGCAATGAACTGGAAGTAGTTGGCTACGCGCTCCGGTAAACCGTGGAAGTGGTTGCGGCGTAGTTTTTCATCCTGCGTTGCCACACCGGTTGCACAGTTGTTCAAATGGCAAATACGCAGATATTTGCAGCCCAATGCGACCATTGGACCGGTGCCGAAGCCGAAACTCTCAGCGCCTAAAATGGCTGCTTTAATAATATCGACGCCGGTTTTGAGGCCGCCATCGACCTGTAGGCGGATCTTGTGACGTAAGCCGTTTGCCACCAGAGCTTGTTGAGTTTCAACCAACCCAAGTTCCCAAGGACAGCCTGCGTATTTCACCGATGACAGCGGGCTTGCACCTGTTCCGCCATCGTAGCCAGCAATGGTAATGAGATCGGCATAGGCTTTGGCAACGCCGGTTGCAATAGTGCCAACGCCGGGTTCAGAGACCAGTTTGACCGAGATTAATGCTTTTGGGTTAACCTGTTTCAAATCGAAAATTAGCTGTGCTAAGTCTTCGATAGAGTAAATATCGTGGTGCGGTGGCGGTGAAATGAGCGTTACGCCAGGTACGGAGTAGCGCAGTTTGGCAATATACGGCGTGACTTTGTCGCCCGGTAACTGGCCACCTTCGCCAGGTTTTGCTCCCTGAGCCACTTTAATCTGAATCACGTCGGCGTTGACCAGATAGGCTGGAGTGACGCCAAAACGTCCCGAAGCGACCTGCTTAATGCGGGAAACTTTGTTGGTTTTGTAGCGTGCAGGATCTTCGCCGCCTTCGCCTGAGTTAGAGAATCCGCCCAAACCGTTCATGGCTTCGGCCAGCGCCTCATGAGCTTCTGGACTCAGTGCCCCAATTGACATAGCTGCGGTATCAAAACGTTTGAATAGCTCACTGGCAGGCTCAACGCTATCCACGGCAATGGTTTCACCTTTCGGCGTGATTTGGAGTAAATCACGTAGAGTGGATACCGGACGTTCGTTCACCAACTTGGCATACTTCTGATAATCTTCGTATTCACCACTTTTAACCGCGGCCTGCAGGGTATTTACCACGTCAGGGTTGTACATATGGTATTCGCCGTCATGAACGAATTTCAGCAGACCGCCCTGATCCAACGGTTTGCGTTTTAGCCACGCTCGTTTAGATAGGTTTTGTAGATCCTGTTGGAAGTCGCTGAAACCCGCACCACCGATACGACTGACGACGCCAGGGAAGCACAGATTGCTGACTTCACGATGTAAGCCAACCGCTTCAAACAGTTTGGAGCAGCGATATGATGCGATGGTGGAAATTCCCATCTTCGACATAATTTTGTACAGACCTTTGTTGATGCCGTTGCGATAGTTCAGCATCACGTCACGGTATTTTTTGTCGATAGCGTGGGAGTCGGCCAGTTTGGCGAGAGTTTCATATGCCAGATACGGATAGATTGCCGTCGCGCCGAAACCAAGCAGCACCGCAAAGTGGTGGGGATCGCGAGCGCTGGCGGTTTCAACAATGATGTTAGCGTCGCAGCGCAGATTCTTTTCCACCAGACGTTGCTGAATAGAGCCAACCGCCATTGGCGCAGGCACCGGTAAACGTTCAGCGCTGATATTGCGGTCAGACAGAACCAGCAGCACTGCACCGCCACGTACTTTCTGCTCTGCCTCTTCGCACAGCGCATGAATCGCCTGTTGTAAATCGGTTTGCTGCGGATCAAACGTCAGATCGAGCGTTTCTGCGCGGTAATGTTCACTGTCCTGTGTGGTTAACTGGGTGAAATCTGAATACAGCAAAATAGGTGATTTGAAGTTCAGGCGATGAGCTTGTCCCTCGGCTTCGCTGAATACGTTCATCTCACGGCCAATACTGGTCGACAGAGACATCACATGGGCTTCACGCAGCGGATCGATTGGCGGGTTTGTGACCTGCGCAAACTGCTGGCGGAAGTAGTCGTAAATAATACGTGGGCGACTAGAGAGCACGGCAAATGGCGTATCATCGCCCATTGAACCTGTTGCTTCCTGTCCATTCTCGCCGAGCACACGCAGGATTTGGTCAAGCTCTTCACTACTGTAACCAAATTGCTTCTGGAAGGTGAGCAGCTCATCGTCATTGAGTTCGCGCTGACCCACCTGATCGTCTGGCAAATCTTCGAACGGTACTAAGCGCTTAACGTTACGCTCCATCCACTCTTTATAAGGATGGCGGCTTTTCAGATCGTCATCGGTTTCTGCCGAATGAAGAATGCGTCCGCTGCGGGTGTCGATGACCATCAGCTCGCCGGGGCCAACGCGGCCTTTTTCGAGCACTTCATCAGGCTGATAATCCCAGATCCCGACTTCGGAAGCGCAGGTGATCAGTTTGTCTTTGGTGATGACATAGCGCGCAGGGCGTAGGCCGTTACGGTCTAGGTTACAGGCCGCAAAGCGCCCATCAGACATGACGATACCGGCAGGGCCATCCCACGGCTCCATATGCATGGAGTTGAAGTCGAAGAAGGCGCGTAAATCGGCGTCCATATCGGGGTTATTCTGCCATGCTGGTGGTACCAGTAAACGCATGGAGCGCACGATATCCATACCACCGCTCAGTAACAGTTCCAACATATTATCGAGCGAGCTGGAGTCTGAGCCGGTTTCATTGACGAACGGCGCTGCGTCCTGCAAATCAGGGATCAGCGGCGTTTTAAATTTGTAGGTACGAGCACGCGCCCATTGGCGGTTACCGGTGATGGTGTTGATTTCACCGTTGTGCGCCAGATAGCGGAATGGCTGAGCCAGAGGCCAGCGTGGCACGGTATTGGTTGAAAAGCGCTGGTGGAACAGGCAAATGGCGGATTCTAAACGCAGATCGGCCAGATCCAGATAGAAACGTGGCAGGTCGGCCGGCATGCACAGACCTTTATAGATCGTCACCAGGTTAGAGAGGCTACAGACGTAGAAATCTTTATCTTCAATACGTTTTTCAATACGACGACGAGCGACGAACAGACGGCGCTCCATATCGCGCGGGCGCCAGCCTGCTGGGGCGTTAACAAAAATTTGTTCGATGCGCGGCATAGAAGAAAGCGCGATTTCGCCCAACACGTCAGAATTGATAGGAACTTCACGCCAGCCGATGACCGACAGCGTTTCGTTCTGCAACTCTTCTTCTACGATGCGGCGACTGGCGCGGGCTTCGCTTTCATCTTGGCTGTGGAAAAGCACTTGAAAAGG
>OATP01001276.1_pt1 | contig 10978 bp, 3 predicted proteins | sample 1495041 | NCBI WGS metagenome assembly OATP01 (sample SAMEA2579972, study PRJEB22360) | human gut metagenome | biome: human gut; feature: human-associated habitat; material: faeces | place: Denmark | collected 2008/2010 | reverse complement strand
TTTAAACTTCTTTTAAAAATTGATTTTCTTACTCATTTAAATATATTTTCAATCATAAAAACCCTTACAAAAATGGGCCAAACAACACTTATAATCTAAAGCTAATGATTTTATAGTAAATTAATCACATTTATAATTTTCGATTAAAATTATATGTTCTGTATTATACACTATTATGAAAAGTTTGTGAAGTCAAACACAAAAAAGAACGAAAGTCCTTTCACAGTAGACTTTCGTTCTTTCATTTTATATACCATATAGGGTTAAAATCATCTAATTTTCATGGGTATTTTCTGGTACATCAACTCGCTTTTTATCACATGAATGTAAGATGAAACATATATGAATTACATGCCCAAACGACTCATAATAAGAGCCAATTGTCGCTTAGTTTCTTCGTTATCTTTCTGTAGACGAAGATTATCTTCTTTTAATGCCGCATAGTCTGCAGTTAATTTTTCATCCTGCGCTTTCATGCGTGCATTTTCAGCTTTCAAAGCAGTCATTTCATCCTGCATTACGTACATAGAGCTGATAGGACCGGCCTTGTAGCGCTCAGGAATAGCCTTCTTCTCATCAGAAGAACCGAATTTACGAGTTACACCAGCATTCACCATATTATGACGACTACCAACAGATACGCCTGCATGGAACATAGTGTCTTCCGATGTGTAGTGAGCAACACCTAAAGCTGCTGCAGTTTCGCCTCTGTAATTACCAATACCAGCCATCACTTGAGTTGGTTCTAACGGATCGTATTGAATCGGTTTCAACGCAGACATAGCTGCCGCATGAGCACCTACACGTTGCGTTTCGCCCGCTACGGAATTAATAGCATTAGCCATTCCCTCCGTAACTCCCTTCAATTGATTTACGTTAACCGCATCCGTGCCGTTTACACCAGGACCTACATTGCTAATTGTTTTACCACCGTTATTCAATCCATCTTTAGTAAGGCTTACAGTGTTACCGCTAGCAGGAGTAATGGTTATGCCACTGCCGTTCACAACCGTAGAGTTACCTGCGGCATCCTTAGTCGTTACTGACGTAAGACCTTTCAAATCTTTCGCCATACGAACTTTAAGATTAGTACCGTCAGATACGACGCCTAAATTATCTTCGGACGTCAACTTACTAGCATCAGTAATGCCACCGACTACGTTTACCTGTTCGTTAAGCTTTTTGTTAATCACATTACCGGAATCGCCACCGTATTTCATACCATCGTCTTTGGTTGCCACTTGATGTGTCTTGCCCTGTTCATCTTGGTACTTAATACGAGTAATAGCATTGCCTCCGAGATCAGAATCACCCTTATCAGCGGTAATATCCGCATTGCGACCATCTTTGCCAGTTAAACCGATGTGACCAACGCCGTCTTTGCCCGACATAGATACAGCATCTTTACCCTCTTTACCTGTAACAGCTACTTTGCCGTCTATACCATTCGCAGCATCTGGACCTGTAATGGAAACGCCATCTTGACCATTTTTGCCGACTTTCACCTTATCAGTATTGACCGTATCAGCAGTAACTGTTTTGGTAGTAATGCTATCGGTCTTAAGATTCTTAGCCATTTTAATAGTAACATTACCATTTTCGGCTACTGTTTTGATATTTTCGCCAGAATAATCGCTATCAGCCCCTTGACCTTCACCTTTGATGGTAACCTTTTGTCCTAGATCACGGTGGAAATCACCTGTATTACCGGCGAAATCCATGCCTTTTTTCGTAATGTCATCACCTAAGTTATTAATCTTATTATCCAAGGCTTTATGGGACTTCTGCAATTGATCTTCTGTAGCAGCACGACCGCTTGTGATATTGTTAGGATCCCAATCTTTGTTTTCCAAACCTGTCACATGACCGTCCTTGCCATCAACAGATACTTTTCCGGCAGCAATCTTACCATCTTTACCGTCGATAGTTACCTTGTCGCCGGCCTTAATCGTACCGTTTGTACCGTCGATTGCAACATTGCCGGACTTGATTGTACCCTTATCGCCATCGATTTCAACTTTATCGCCTGCTTTAATGGTGCCTTTGTTACCGTCGATTGTAATCTTATCACCGGCTTTGATAGTGCCTGTTGTGCCATCCATCGCAATTTGTTTCGTAGGATCAGTCCCCATTGTTACTTGGTCTTTGAGGCCCACTTTGTAATTTGTAGAACCATCCGCATTAGTGGTCTTATCTACTTGGACATTATTACCTGCCGTTACTGTTGTAGTAGCTGCTGCTGCCGCTTTATCCAATTGGGATTTATTAACCGCATCCTTAGGATTTGTACCGTCAGCTACGTTTGTAATCTTATTGCCAGCTGCATCAATACCATCTTTCGTCATAGATGGACCATTAGTAATCTTCACGCCGTCTTTTGTAATAGCAGTCAACGGATTGCCGTCCTTATCTTGAACGGTCATACCTTCACCATTAACAACGGTTTTACCGTTTACACCATTAGTGCCATTGTTGAAAGTTATGGAATCCAGACCTTTAAGATTTTTTGCCAAACGAACATTAAGGATATTATTTTTACTAATAACACCAATATTGTTTTCGGTCAACTCAGATTCATTGGTGACACCACCCTTAATGTCCAATTGTTCATTAAGTTTCTTCTTGATGGTAGTACCGGAGTCGCCACCATATGCCATGCCATCATCTTTGGTGGCCACTTCATGAGTTGTGCCATTTTCATCTTTGTATTTAATGCGCGTAATTTCATTTCCATTGAGATTAGCAGCACCTTTTTCAGCAGTAATATCCGCACTTTTACCGTCTTTACCGCTTAATCCGATGTGACCAACACCGTCTTTACTGGACATGGACACAGCATCCTTGCCGTTTTTATCTGTAATAGCTACCTTACCATCGGTGCCATTCGCCCCATCTGGACCTGTAAGAGATACGCCATCCTTACCGTCTTTACCGACTTTCACGGATTCAGCCTTAAGATTTTTGTTCATCTTCACATCGATAGTCGTGTTACCTGTTGCTGCATCTTGTTTAATGAAAGTCTTAATATTGTCACCACTATAGTCGGTATCAGCAGCTTTACCTTCACCTTGAACAGTGACAGTAGAGCCTAATTTATTGGTTTGTACACCGCCTACATTGGCATTGAATTTGAGACCTGTATCAGTTTGACCTGCCAAGGCTTGTTTCAATTGATCCTCTGTTGCTGCACGACCGGATACGACTTTACCTACATCCCAAGTCTTATTATCAAGACCTGTTACATAATTACCAGTATTAGCAGGAGTTACGCCATCAGATTGTTTACCCATAGTTACAGTGCCGGCTTTCACAGTTTCCGCTGCAGTAACAGATGTAACATTAAGATCCTTTTTCAATTTAAGGCCGATCTTCGTATCGTCACCAGTTTGAGTAATTTCTGTAGTGATGTTATCATCGCCATTTACTGTTACCTTAGAGCCTAGCTTATTCGTTTTTTCGTCATTATTATCAGCATTAAAACGAAGGCCTTTATTGGTGAGTTCAGTCTTAGCGTCACCAATATTTTTATTTAACTCAGTTTTAGTGTCATGCAATTGACTGCCGTTCACTGCATCTTTGGAGTTAGCCGCCACATCGCCATTAGCAACATTGGTAATCTTTTGATCGTTCGCATTGATGCCGTTTGAAGATACATAGTTCTTACCGCCTACGGTCAAACCTCCACTGTTGATGGTTGTACCGCCAGCTGTTACGCTGTCCAAACCAGTTAATGTCTTAGACAACTTCACGTTTAATGTGCCTGTGCCATCAGAAACAACGCCAATATTATTATCAGTTAAATCTGCAGCTGCAGCTCCGCCTTTAATGGCAACAGTACCACCTAGCTTCTTATTAATAGTTGTGCCAGAATCACCGTCAAAGTTCAAGCCTTTATCCACTTCGGATTTAGATGCCACATCTTTAATCGTTACGGTTTTTGTTTGAGCCGGATGGTTCTTATCTTGGACTGTCAATGCTACGTCACCGTTGGCATCTACAGTATAGTCACCATTGGATCCCGCCGTAGGATTTGCAACAAGACTGAAGTCCGTTGCATTAGCGCCTTGAGTTTTGATAGCTTCAGTAACTGTCTTCAATTGATCTTCTGTTGCAGCACGTCCCTTGACAGCAGTCGGATTAGTTACGCTCCATGCCTGATTATCAAGACCAGTCACATAGTTACCCATATTAGCAGGAGTTGCACCATCGGATTGTTTACCCATAGTTACAGTACCGGCTTTCACAGTTTCCGTAGCAGTAACAGTGCTAACATTAAGGTCTTTCTTCAATTTAAGACCAATCTTCGTATCGTCACCAGTTTGACTGATTTCCGTCGTAATATTGTCGTCGCCATTTACTGTTACCTTGGAGCCTAGCTTATTCGTTTTTTCGTCATTATTATCTGCGTCAAAACGAAGGCCTTTATTAGTAAGTTCAGTTTTAGCATCATTAATATTATTGTTGAGTTCAGTTTTAGTGTCACCAATTTTTTTATTGAGCTCAGTTTTGGTATCACCAATGTTTTTATTCAACTCGGTCTTAGCATCGCTAATATTTTTATTTAACTCAGATTTAGCGTCATGCAATTGACCGCCGTTCACCGCATCTTTGGAGTTTGCAGCCACATCGCCGTTAGCAACATTGGTAATCTTTTGGTTGTTTGCATTGATGCCATTTTGAGATACATAATTCTTACCACCTACGGTCAAACCACCACTATTGATGATTGTGCCACCAGCTGTTACGCTGTCCAAACCAGTTAATGTTTTAGCTAACTTCACGTTCAATGTATTACCGTCGGATACGACACCAATATTACCATCGGTCAAGTTCGCAGCCGCTGCACCACCTTTGATGCTAAGCTTATCGCCCAACTGTTTATTAATTACAGCGCCGCTATCTCCATCAAAATTAAGACCTTTAGCGATAGTTGTATTGATGGTAGAAATAGCATTTCTGTTAGTTGTAATATCTTGTGTATTTTGAGAGATAGTTTGTTTATTTTGTGCAATTTCAGTCTTATTTTTACCAATGTCAGTCGTGTTTTGAGCAATATCAGCCTTGTTCTTAGTTATATCTTGTTTATTCTTGCCGATATCAGTCGCATTTTGAGCAATGTCAGTTGTGTTTTGAGCTATTTTATCCTTGTTTGTATTAACCTGTGTATTAACAGATTTCAACTGATCTTCTGTTGCAGCTCGACCACTTACGGCTTGCGGATTATTTACATCCCAAACAGTATTGGTTAGGCCAGTTACTGTGCCTGTAGTACCATCAACAGATACAGGATTAGCAGTTCCTAAAGTGATTTTATCGCCTAGTCCGATTGTAAATTCCTTACCACCGGCTGCATTTGTACCTTCTTCTACAGTGATATTGTTGTTTTTAGCTTTCACAGTACTTGCCTTAGCAGTTCCACCGATAGCATCCTGTAACTGACTGAAGTTAACCGCATCAGTAGGATCTGTGCCTTTTGCTAGACCGGTAATCTTTTGATTATTTGCATTGATACCGTTCGGCGTTACATAGGTCTTACCGCCTACGGTCAAACCGCTACTATTGATGGTTGTTCCGCCAGCTGTTACGCTATCCAAACCAGTTAATGTTTTAGCTAGTTTCACATTTAATGTGCTACCATCAGACACGACACCGATATTATTATCCGTAAGATCTGCCGTAGCACCACCTTTAATGGTAACAGTGTCGCCTAATTTTTTATTAATCGTAGCACCGCTATCGCCGTTAAAGTTTAATCCTTTATTGATATTAGTTACATTTGTATTGACCTTATCATTAACAGATTTCAACTGATCTTCTGTTGCAGCACGACCACTTACGGCTTGAGGATTATCCGCGTTCCAAGACTTATTATCGAGTCCTGTCACAAAGTTACCGTTTGCACCGCCTGCACCACCAGCTTGTTTACCCATGGTCACAGTACCAGCTTTCACAGTATCAGCGGCAGTAATAGTAGTAACATTAAGATCTTTCTTTAATTTAAGACCGATCTTAGTATCATCACCAGTTTGACTGATTTCTGTTGTGATATTATCATCGCCATTTACCGTTACCTTGGAACCCAGTTTATTGGTCTTAACACCGCCTGTATCCGCATCAAACTTAAGGCCTGTGTTAATCACATCATTCTTCGCAGTCGATATGTTATTGTTTAACTCGGTTTTAGCATTATCTATATTGCCGTTCAGTTCAGTCTTAGCGTCATTAATATTCTTATTAAGTTCAGTTTTGGCATCACCGATATTTTTGTTTAATTCAGTTTTAGCATTATTAATGTTGTTATTTAATTCGGTTTTAGCCGCATGAAGTTGACCGCCACTTCACCATCAGCAACATTAGTTATTTTCTTGTCATTCGCATTAATGCCGCTCGTAGTTACATAGGTCTTACCGCCTACGGTCAAACCACTACTATTGATAGCTGTACCCCCGGCCGTTACGCTATCCAAACCGGTTAATGTTTTAGCTAGTTTCACATTTAATGTGCTGCCATCAGATACGACACCAATATTATTGTCCGTCAAATTCGCAGCCGCTGCACCACCCTTGATGCTAAGCTTATCGCCCAACTGTTTGTTGATTGCAGCACCGCTGTCTCCATCAAAGTTAAGACCTTTAGCAATAGTTGTATTGATTGTAGAGATAGCATTTTTATTGGTCGCAATATCTTGTGTGTTCTGAGTAATATTTTGCTTGTTTTGTGCAATATCAGTCTTATTTTTACCGATATCAGTAGTATTTTGAACTATATCAGTCTTGTTCTTAGCTATATCTTGCTTATTCTTGCCGATATCAGTAGTATTTTGAGCAATGTCAGTTGTATTTTGCGCTATTTTATCCTTATTTGTGTTAACTTGAGTATTAACAGTTTTCAACTGATCTTCTGTTGCAGCACGACCACTTACGGCTTGCGGATTATTTACATTCCAAGCAGTATTCGTAAGGCCGGTTACAGTTCCAGCAGTTCCATCCACAGTTACAGGATGTGCCGTACCTACCGCAAGTTTATTACCCAATCCAATAGTGAATTCCTTACCACCATTTGCGTTGGTACCTTCTATTACGGTTACATTCGCGTCTTTCCCTTTTACCGTAGTGGCCTTAGCAGTACCACCAATAGCATTTTGCAATTGACTGAAGTTAACCGCATCATCAGGCGCTGTACCATTAGCAACACCAGTAATCTTTTGATTATTAGCATTGATGCCTGTTGAGGACACATAGTTCTTGCCACCTACAGTCAAACCAGCACCATTGATAGTCGTACCACTTGCAGTCACACTGGTCAAACCCGTTAATGTTTTTGCTAGCTTCACATTTAATGTGCTGCCGTCAGATACGACACCGATATTATTGTCTGTTAACTTCGTAGCAGGGGCACCACCCTTAATAGTTAGTGTTTCACCTAATTGTTTCTTGAAAACTGCCCCGCTATCACCACCAAAATTCAACCCCTTTTCAATTGTTGAATTGATTGAAGAAATAGCACTTTTATTTGTCGCAATATCTTGCTTGTTCGTTGCAACATCTTGTTTATTCTTATTGATATCAGCAGCATTCTTAGCAATATTAGCCTTGTTTGTATTAACTTGCGTATTAACAGTCTGCAACTGACTTTCCGTTGCGGCGCGACCGGTTACGGCTTTTGGGTTTTTTAACTCCCACCCGGTTTTTACTGGTGTTATTAGTAAGTCCTGTTACATTGCCTATAGTGCCGTCCAGTGTTATAGGAAACCGTCCGCCTACGGAAATTTTCTCGCCTAAGCCAACAGTATATTCCTTACCACCATTTGCATTGGTACCTTCTGTTACAATTACATTTTTATCTTTTGCTTTCACAGTAGATGCCTTAGCAGTGCCGTTGATAGCATCTTGTAGTTGACCGTAATTAACCGCATCACTATATGATGTACCAGTAGCAACACCAGTAATTTTTTGATTATTAGCATTAATGCCTGTTGGTGTTACATAGTTTCTGCCACCAACAGTCAAACCGCCAGCATTAATAACCGTACCACTGGCTGTTACACTGTCCAATCCGTTCAAAGATTTTGCCAATTTCACATTTAATGTGCCATTACCATCTGATTGGACATTGATATTATAATCAGATACAGAACCTACGTAATCACCTTTTATTTTTACTGTTTCACCTAATTTTCTGTTGCTTACAGGCCCATTGTCACCGGCGAAGCTAATACCTTTATCAAGGGCGGTGTTAATAGTAGCAATATCTCGTTTATTCTTACTGATGCTCTGGCTATTGTTGCTAATATTATGTGCATTAGTATCAATCGATGATTTATTACTATTAACCTTATCATTAACCCGCTTTAACTGATCTTCCGTAGCAGCACGTCCTGTAACAGGTGCTGGATTATTTACATTCCATGATGTATTGGTAAGACCTGTGACCGTTCCTGTACCACTATCTATGGTTATAGGATGCGAGGCCGCCCCTTTCCCTACAGTAATCTTATAATTTAAGCCAACAGTATACTCCTTACCACCTTTCGCCGTTGAGTTTTCCCTTACCGTAATATTACCATCATCATTTGCTTTTACAATGGCTTCTTTAGCTGTACCGTTAATTGCCCGTTGCAACTGACCGTAGTTAACTGCGTCCTGACTACCTGTACCGTCTGCAACACCTCTAAGCTGTTGATTATTGGCATTAAGACCACCGGTTGACACATAGAGCTTACCGCCTACAGACACCCCTTTATTATCAATCGTAGCAGTTCCTGCTGTTACGCTATCCAAACCAGTTAATTTTTTAGCCAATTTCACATTTAGTGTGCCATTTCCGTCTGCTTGAACCCCAATATTGTTGTCAGCCAAAGCACCGCTAGCGCCACCTTTTATTCTTACTGTGTCACCTAATTTTACTTGGTTCTGAACAAAGTTATCCCCATAAAAAAACAATCCTTTATCGATATTGTTTTTATTATATCTAATAGCATCGTGGATTGTGCTTTTACCTGTAAAACCGATATCGCTCATCGTTAATTTACCGGTATCAGGATCGAGCGCTGCATTACCGCCAAGGATATTTTTAGTAGTAGTGGCTAAATTGCCCAAGCTATTTGCTACGGCATATAGCTGACTACCATTAATAGCATCTGTAGACGAAGGATTCATACGCCCTGCTGCCACATTTGTAATCGTACGTTTTACTGTATCATTACCGATACTTACAGTAGAATCTGCCGTTCCTCCCGCTAAATTCTTATACCACAAGCCATTTACAAGCTGATTCGGTGTACTATGAGTATCCGCAGTCGCAGAATTAGTACCTAATGCAACTGAGCGATTATGATTTTTATTTACTGTCGTATTTCTACCGAGAGTAACGCTATCCTCTGCATAGCTAACTGCACGATTACCGATGGCAATGCTATTTTTCTGAACTGAGTCAGAATCTGTACCAATAGCTATAGAAGAATCCTCACGGGCATTACTTTCCCAGCCCATTGCAATGGAGTTGAGTCCTACTGCATAGGAGTTTACACCAAGAGCTCTGGACCCTTCGCCCTTAGCTTGTGCATTATTACCGATTGCAACGGCCCATTTACCTCTTGCCTGCGATCCGTTACCCATTGCAACGGCACCACCGGCAGCAGCTTTAGCATTATTACCAAATGCCATGGAGGATCCACCCCAAGCTCTGGCATTGGTACCAAATGCCTGATCATTATCGGCACCCACATAGTTACCGGCCTCATCGTATCCAGCCCAAGATGTATTACCAAGGGCAAAGCCATTTAAAGAAGCTACTTTTGTCAAATTACCGATAGCAACACCATTATTTACTTCAACGTTTGCATTTCTTCCGATGGCAACACCTTGTACATTACCAACACCAGCCCTATTTGCTCTTGTAACAGTAGCACCTGTACCCAATGCCACACTGTTATCTGCCAATGCTGTACTATTGTCACCTATCGCTACAGTACCATTTTTAGCTTGAGCGCCGGCCCCTTGCACAATAGTACTCCCATGCACAATCATTGGAGACATCATGGACATAAATAAAGCCGTAGCAATTACAGACCCTGACATCTTGGCAAATACCGTTGTCATTGTCGAGCGTTTCGACATATTTTTCGCTGTTTCAGCCACAACGACATAACACCCTTTTGTACGACTCCAGATTACTTTAAAAATTCGGTTCATCTCGTCTTACTCCTTGCATAAAACTATCAAATTATATGAATATAATAAAATATTTTATAACTATTTTAAAAAGTAAAAATACAGTTAATATATGGCTATTTACCGATGCATATCATATTAAACATATCATATTCTATGGTAAAAGTAAAAAATTTTTCACTCTACACTCACTTCCAAATCATAAATATTTATGAATATACAAAAACTCCGCCATATACCTTATGAATATGCTAAATGTACTAATTTTTTCGCATAAGATTAACTTCATGAAAAAATGTATTTCACCTTAGTAAACTATTATGATCTAATTATTACTTACCTATTTTAATTACATTACAAAATACCATGACATATATATGCTCAAATAGCCATTAAATCTATTTTTTGCATGCAAAAAGGCGCCAAAAGCATTTCGCTTTTGGCGCCTTTTATAAGCACTGCCATATCAATATGTTATTTCATATTATTTCAAGCCCGCTTGTTGCATCAATAATGCAATTTGTGCTCTCATTTCTTCATTGTCGCGTTGTACTTTTTCGTACTTAGCTTTCAAAGCAGTCATTTCATCTTGCATTACGTACATGGAGCTGATAGGGCCACCTTTGTAACGTTCAGGAACTGCTTTCTTCGCATCGGAAGTACCGAATTTACGAGTTACACCAGCATTTACCATGTTATGGTGGCTACCAACAGATACGCCTACATGGAACATAGTGTCTTCTGCTGTGTAATGTGCAACGCCAAGAGCCGCCGCAGTTTCACCTCTGTAATTACCGATACCGGCC
>OATP01001275.1_pt1 | contig 10988 bp, 9 predicted proteins | sample 1495041 | NCBI WGS metagenome assembly OATP01 (sample SAMEA2579972, study PRJEB22360) | human gut metagenome | biome: human gut; feature: human-associated habitat; material: faeces | place: Denmark | collected 2008/2010 | reverse complement strand
GCGAGGTTCAGCAGCCCCAGCAGCAGAATCGCGGCGGCGGCATGAATCCCACACGTCGCCGCCGCCGTCATCTGTCGAGCGAGGAGCGCGAGGACGCCTTCCGCGCCGCAGCTGCTCGCGAGGCTGGTGCCGCCCCCAAGGGTGGTTCGGGTTCCGATGCGCCTGCCGACAAGGGCGGCAAGTCACGTGGCGAGGAGGAGCGCGCGCCGCGTCCGCGCCGTCGCCATTCCTCGGGCGCGCAACAGAAGCCCTCAGTGCCCTCCGTGGCCGATCAGGTCTCGGATGGCGAGGTCAAGGTCACGCGCCGTCGTCCCGGAGATGGCGGGGGAGCGGCTGGCAAGGGCTTCGCGTGGCGCCGCTCGCGACGAGCGCGAGCCGCGCGAGGATCGCGGTGGCGAGGGCTCGGCCGACCAGGGTCAAAAGCGCCGTCGCCGTCGTCGTTCCCGCAAGCCGCGCCAGGATGGTGGCGAGGGCTCGACCCCGTCTTCGTCCGCACCACAACCGCCCGCCGGCGAATAACGCCCGCGAGCGGATTTAGCCCGCCTTGCCCCGAGCGCATCGGGGTATCATAGCGCCGAATCAACAACCCTCCCTGCGGCCGAACGTAGGGAGGGTTGTGTCTTGAAGAGCCATCTGAACATATTGAGCTGTTTGCAGGGTGCCGGTGCCCTACCGTTTGCGGACGAATTGCTACCGTTTGCCGAGCACGCGACGTACGAGGCGCTTGAGGCGTTGTCGCCCACGCGATGTGCCGGCTGCGAGCGCGCCGGTGCGCTTATTTGCCATGACTGCCTGACCGCGCTCACGCTCATCGACCCACGTCATAGCTGCACCCGATGCGGCGCCCCGTTTGGGGATTTGCTGTGCACTGAGTGTTCGGTCGAGGGCACGTCCTCGGCAATGGCGGAGGCGCTCGACCGCTGCCTGGCGTGCGCTGTCTATGCGCATCCGCTGCCGCGCATCATTAAAGCGTACAAGGATGCGGGCGAGCGACGTCTGGCTCCGTATCTGGCGGAGCTGCTCTACGACACCGCCTTGCATGCCCAGGTCGTAGCGCCCGATCGCTACGGAGGTGTGCTGTCCGGTGCGGATGCGGTGGTGTTTGTGCCTGCGACGGCGGCAGCGTTTCGGCGGCGTGGTTTTGATCATATGGAGGCCATTGCGCGCCCATTTTGCGAGCTGTCGGGTGTTCCCTTGCTCGATGCTCTCGTCAAGTACGGGCATGGCGACCAGCGCGAACTCGGTCGTGAGGAGCGCCGCGAGCGTGTCCAAGGCATGTACGAGACGGTTGAGGACGTGCGGGGCCGCCGCCTGCTGCTTATCGATGACGTTATCACCACGGGCGCGACGATGGCAGCGGCTTCGGCGGAACTCAAGCGCGCCGGCGCCGCAGCAGTCGATGGCCTCGCTATCGCACGCGTTTGGTAGGGGTGATTCATGTGGCGGTAACAATCAGGCGGTGCAACAAACCGACAAAAGAGCAGCTAGCGGCTTCCGTAATCCTAGCAGGCGCCTCGGCGCTGCGCATGATGCGCGCCGAGCGCCGGCAGATGGGCTACATAAGCTGGAAGGACCTTAATCCCGATGAAGAGCGCCGTGTGCTGCGCACGTCGTCGCCCTCGACCGAGGACATCTATCTTCCCGATTTGGTGCGGATTGGGGCCGCAAGCGGCGAGGTGCAAGAGGATTTGTGCTTGCTGGTAGGGTCTGCAGCGCAGCGCCGCCGTATTCTTGGCGTGAGCTGGTCCGTATGCTCCGAGTTGCCCGCCGGCTCGATTCTAGAGGTGGAACCGGGGGTGTACAGTCTATCTCCCGAGGCCCTTTGTGTTGCCATCGCGCGCGAGGTCGGCTGCATCCAGGCGTTTGCCCTGGCCCAGGAACTGTGCTCTAAGATTTCACTGAGCGACCGCGGGAAGTATCTGCCTCTCTACACCTCGCCTGTCGTGAACAAATTGGCAAAGGACAAAGACCAGCCGCCAGATGTCGGTTACTTTGAGGTCGAGTCCGTGCTGACACCCGATCGCCTGGTAGATTACCTCGCGGCATGCAAGGGGAACGCGGCCAAGCAGCTGCGGCGTCTGTGCCCCTATCTTTCGGAAAACCTGCGCTCGCCCATGGAGTGCATCACGCTCTCTCTGTTTTCGCTTCCGTTTTCCTATGGCGGATTTGCCTGCGGTCCCTTTAAGACCGACTACAAGATCGAGTTCGATGACCGCGCGCGGGCAATCTCGGGGATGCCGCATGCAGTTTGCGATGCGTATCAGGAAGCAGCCCAGTTTGACCTGGAATACAACGGTGAGCTGGGCCATTCCTCCCGGAGGGGACGTATCCATGATGAAAAACGCAACACGGGCTTGATTACTATGGGAATCGAGGTCGCGACGGTCAACAACGAAATGCTCTGCGACATGGAAGCGATGGAAGCGCTCGCATGGCGCATCCACCAGCGCATGAGTAAGCGATATCGCAACCGTGTTGACGCTCGCAGAAAGAAGCAAGAGGCGCTATTTAACACGCTGCGGGCGTGTTTTGGGCTTAAGCCGGTCTAATTCACGTCGAAAATAGGGGGTTAATCATATGCCCTGGCCAAAATATGGCAAATATGAGTACTGTCACTAAATCAGTAACAGCAAAATCAAGGAATTTTGGACTCGGAGGCGGCGTAAAGTAAGAAGATAATAAACAAATGTAGAATAACTAAGCATCAAGTTGGCGGCACTGAGCGCAAAATCTGTCCGAGAGGCCAAAATTACCTGTTACTAAATTGGTAACAGTACTCATATTTGCCATTTTTTGGCCACGGCGCCCTAAGACGGGTGTGTTGAGGCTTTCCATAGGGGAGCGACGGGCTCAATCAGAGCGCGTGCGGCCCGTCCTGACCTGCGAAATCTGTACTCGAGATGCGAATGACGCCCCTAACCTTAAACTTTAGCTTGAACTTAGCTATAATGCGCTACGTTCCTGCCAGGCTGTGGTTGCGGACGGACGAAATGCCCGTCCTAGTCCAAGACAGACGCGGTCAAAGGGATCCACGTAAGCGACCGCGTGCGCGCGGCGCGATCATGGCGCGTCCTAGATGTAAGCCGCACCGTCCGTTCTACTTTCTTTGGGGCAATACCGCCTCGCGGGCGAGCGGGCCAGTCGTGAAGGTGGCTGCGGCCTCCCGAGCAAACACCCCGGTGCGCAAGTGTGGGGTCAAATACCAGGTCAGCTGGTGGGAACAACCTGATATTCCGCGCAACGCACGGATCGTATACGACACAGAAGGCAGGGTAGTGGACATGGTGAGGGGCAGCTTGATGCACGCGGCTCGGTTAGGTGCTGGGACCGCAGCGGTCATCGCCGTTTTGGGCCTGAGCGGATGCGCGTTCAACCCGCTGTCTACGTTCACGACTCCCACGATCGACCAGATCGAGTACGAGACCGTCACGCCGGCGGTGTCGGACGATGCCCTGGTCACTCCCGGAACCCTGACGGTCGCCCTCGATACTTCCGATGCGCCGCAGGCAATGCAGGGCGCCGACGGCGAGCTTACGGGGTATGCAGTCGACGCTGCCCGCGCCCTCGCAAGCCGCATGGGCCTTAAGGTCGCCTTCGTCGATGTGTCCTCGGCAGGTTCCGCGCTCGGCGACAAAAAGGCCGATATCTTTATCGGCGAGATTAACTCCACGGACGGGGACATTAGCTCGCTCGGCACCTGCCTGTACGATGCCACTTCCGTGTTCGGTAAAACTAGCGATGGTGGGTCGCTAAGCGTTTCCACCGATACCCTTAACGCGTCTACTCTGGGTGTCCAAATGTCCTCGGCCTCGCAGGAGGCGCTTGCTAAGCAGAGCATCACCGCCAACCAAAAGACCTACTCCAACATCAACGAGTGCTTTGAGGCGCTCGAGTCCGGCGAGGTCGACTATGTGATCTGCGACTCCACGGCCGGCGGCTACCTTGCACGCCTAATGAGCGAGATCTCCTATGTCGGTGCGCTCGAGGCACCCTCGACGCTTGGTGTTGCGGGCCTCTCATCCAATGACGAACTGTGCCGTGCCGTGAGCGATGCCCTCGACGGCATCACGGTCGACGGTACGCTCGAGGCGGTCCACTCTGTCTGGTATGGCAGTATGCCCTACGACCTCACCACTAAGACGGTTTCGGGCGCTAACGTGCAGCCGGGCGACTCTGAGTCCAGTGAGACCACGTCCTCCGGCAGCGAGTCCTCCGATTCCGACAATGAGACCGCATCCTCCGAGGACAAATCGTCCAGCCAGGAAGGCGCCATCACCGACGACGACATTAACAAACTCAATAGCTAGTTATTGCTAGGGGTGGTGTCTCCTATACGTTGGAAAGGACACCTCTTCACGGTTTCAACACGCACTGCCGGGTTTCCCCAATAGGGGAGCCCGGCTTTTTCATCCCTATAAAACCAGCAGGTCAAAGCCAATTTTCGAGACCAAATACAAATCTGTGGGCTCCCTCCTATAGCGCACTTTGCCATGGAAAAGTACGAGACTTCGGTATGCGGTATCAAGCAATCGTTATTCGGGTCTTTAGGAATCCGCGTGATTAAATGCACGGCAATGGGTACATAGCCAGTACAGTAAGTCCCCGAGGCAGATTGGAGCCACGTATGGATATCAAGGTTTCTGGACGCAAGACGACGGTAACCGATGCTCTGCGTGCGCATGTGGATGAGAAGATCGGCGAGGCGCTCAAGGTTTTCGATATCGAGCCCATGACGGTCGACGTTGTACTTCGCTATGAGAAGAACCCCTCGAACCCCAACCCGGCAATCGTCGAGGTTACGGTTCGTGCCCGCGGTTCGGTGATTCGCGTTGCCGAGCACGGTGCAGATATGTACGCCGCCATCGACCTCTCCGCCGATAAGGTCACCCGCCAGCTGCGCAAGTTCAAGACCAAGGTTGTGGACAACCGCCAGGGCGGTGCCAGCGCCGCGGATGTCGCACCGGTCGAGCGCGTTGAGGATCTGGCCGACCTGCTGCTGCCCGAGGAAGAGGACGACCTGCTCGTCCGCGAGAAGGTTATCGACGTCACCCCGATGACTGAGGAGCAGGCGCTGGTGCAGACAGATCTGCTCGGCCACGACTTCTACGTGTTCGAGAACGCGACGACTGGCCTCATCAATGTGGTGTATCACCGTAAGAATGGTGGATATGGCATCATCAAGCCCCGCATCGAAACACTTGACGAGTAAAATACGTTAACTTGCATGAGTTAACGGTTGGCGGCCATCCCATGCGGGTGGCCGCCTTTTTACGTAAGGAGTCGCTTTGATGGACAAGGCCGCATCCGCCGGTCATTCGGACCGTTGCCGCATCGTCGTCGATACCTGCTGCGACTTTAGCCCCGAGGTCGCCGCGAACCTCGATGTCGATATCCTGGGTTTCCCCTTCATTATCGATGGCGAAGAGCGCACGGACGACATCTGGTCGAGCATCACACCCAAGGAGTTCTACGACCGGATGCGCGCCGGTGCCCGCGTGTCCACCTCGGCTGTGTCGCTCGGTCGCTATATCGAGTTCTTTACCGAGTGCGCCAAAGAGGGCACGCCCACGGTCTACCTGTGCTTTACCTCGGCGCTGTCGTCGAGCTACAACTCCGCGTGCCAGGCGGCAGATGCCGTGCGCGCCGAGTATCCCGATTTTGAGCTTTACGTGGTCGACAACGCTCTGCCCTGTGCGACCGGCGCGCTCTTGGCGCTCGAGGCCGTGCGCCAGCGTTCGGCGGGACTGACCGCCAAGCAGCTGGTCGATTGGGCAAACGAGGCAAAGACCTACGTCCACGGCTACTTTACGCTCGAGAGCTTCGACGCACTGGCTGCCGGCGGCCGCATTCCGCCCGCGGCGGCGCAGCTCACGGCAAAGCTCGACGTCAAGCCCGAGCTCTCCTACGACCTGGCCGGCTCGCTGTCGCTGATCGGCGTCAACCGCGGCCGCAAGAAGGCGCTCAAGTCCATCCTCAAGTCGTTCCGCGAGAACTACGTGTCCGATCGCACCATGCCCATCGCCATCATGACGGCCGATGCCGAAAAGGATGGTGACTGGCTCGAAGCCGCCATCCGCAAGGAGGAGGGTTGCGCCGACGTCACGATCATTCGCGGCTCCGTGGGTCCCACCATCGGCTCGCACGTGGGCCCCGGCATGGTGGGCTGCGCGTTTTGGGGTAAGAACCGCGCCGACAAGGCGTCGCTTTCCGACCGTATCGCCCGCCGCGTGCGCGGTCAGTAGGCAAGCGCTGCGTCCGTAATCGCCCTCGACTCACAGCCCAAACGCTGGCACCGAGTATTCAACCTGGTAACAACACCCAACCCAAAAGGAAAGGTTTCATGGCAAACAAGCTCTCCGTCGCATTCATTGGCACCGGAATCATGGGTGCCCCCATCGCCGGCCACATTCTGGACGCCGGCTATTCCGTCACGGTCAACAACCGCACCAAGTCCAAGGCGGCGGCGCTTATCGAGCGCGGCGCCGTCTGGGCAGATACGCCGGCCGATGCCGCGGCGAACGCCGATGTCGTCTTTACCATGGTGGGCTATCCCTCCGAGGTCGAGGAACTCTACCTGGCGGGCGACGGCCTGCTCTCGTGCACTAAGCCCGGCGCGGTCTTGATCGACCTCACCACGAGCTCGCCCGAGCTTGCCCGTGACATTGCCGAGGCCGCCCAGGTTTCTGGTCGCATGGCGTTTGACTGCCCCGTCACCGGCGGCGAGTCGGGCGCTATCGCCGGTACGCTCACGGCTATCGTGGGCGCTACCGAGAGCGACATCGCGCCGGTCCGCGACATCCTTGCCACCTTTGCGGCCAACATCTGCTGCTTCGACGGCGCCGGCAAGGGCCAGGCTGCCAAGCTCGCCAACCAGGTGTCGCTGGGCGCCTGCATGGTCGGCATGGCAGACGCCATGGCATTTGCCGAGTTGAGCGGCCTTGACCTGGAGAAGACCCGCCAGATGATCCTGGGCGGCACCGGCAAGTCCGGCGCCATGGAGAGCCTGGCTCCCAAGGCGCTCGACGGCGACTACAAGCCCGGCTTTATGGTCGAGCACTTCATCAAGGACTTGCGCTTGGCGCTCGCATATGCCGACGACCGCGAGCTTGCGCTGCCCGGCGCCGACGTGGCCTTTACGCTCTACGACATGCTCGACGCCATTGGCGGCGCCAAGCTGGGCACCCAGGCCATCACGGTACTCTACAAGGAGGGGGCCGACGCCATCGCCGCCGGTCTGGACTGGTCGCAGTATCGTCCCGAGGAGCACGGTGCTCACGAGGAAGGCTGCGGTTGCGGCGAGCACGGCGACGACCACGAGTGCGGTTGCGGCCACCACCATGGCGAGGACCACGAGTGCTGCGGCGGCCACGGCCATGACGACGGCCACGAGTGCTGCTGCGGCCATCATCACGGGGAGTAGCGCCCATGAGCTGGACGTTCGTGGTGCTCGCGCTGGTGCTCTTTCTCTTTGCGATCTACATCGGCTTTTTGTGCGGCCAGTGGGCGTGCGAAAAGCGCGTCATCACCAAGCGCGACTACTGGATCGCCAATTTTGCAGGTGCGGCGGCAGTCGTCCTGCTGACCTGGGTGTTTTCGCTGTTCCCGCTGGTGCAGTTTGCGCCGATCGGCTGGCTCGGCGGCTTTATCGCCGGCCTTAAGATGAGCTTTGGCGAGTCCGTCGGCCCGTGGCGCAAGCACGACGAGGTCTTTAACGTCAACAAGGCACACCGCGCCGCCGCCGACGCGGGCGACGCCGAGGAGCGTCGCCGTGCGCGTCACAATGGCGCGGCCGACCGACAGCTCATCTCGGTCACCGATGACAGCAAGGGTGCTGGCAAGCACGCTAAGAAATAGTAAGAAGAGGTAACTATGGCAGAAAACAAAGACGAACAGCTCACCGACGAGGAGCTGGCACAGCTTCAGCTGGCAGAGGAGAACGAGAACGCCGTCGACCGCCTGGTCAAGGAGCTCGGCTGCCCCACGCGTCGCATCCGTCAGTTTGCCGCCCGCGTGCTGCACCTGCTTGCCGAGCGCGATCCGCAGCGCGTCGTGCCCTGCGTGCCCGCGCTGATCGAGGCGCTCGACCGCCCCGAGGCTCAGACCCGCTGGGAGGCCCTCGATGCCCTGACGGCGCTCGCCACCACCTGCCCCGAGCAGCTGGGCGATGCCTTTGAGGGTGCCGAGACCGCACTGTTCGACGAGATCTCCTCCACGCTGCGCTATGCTGCCTTCCGCCTGCTGTGCGTGTGGGGCGCCACGAGCGTCGAGCGTTCGCGCGAGGCTTGGCCCATCCTGGACGAGGCCATCCAGTGCTACCACGGCGACCTCGAGTATCGCGACATGCTCGGTTGCCTGTACGAGTTTGGCCAGGGCGAGATTGACGCCGAGGTCGCCGAGAAGCTCGCGCTGCGCCTTAAGTTCGACGCCGAGAACGGCAAGGGCAGCTATCTCAAAGCCCGTTCGAGCGAGATTTGCGAAATGCTTGTTAAACGCTTTGACCTTGATCTCTCCAAAAAGAAGAAGCGTGCTAGCGTTAAAAAATCTGACGACGCCGAAAACGAGGAGTAACAGATTATGGCGCACGATGTAGTCCTGATTCCCGGTGACGGTATCGGTCCCGAGATTACGCAGGCCATGCGCCGCGTGGTCGAGGCCACCGGTGTCCAGATCAACTGGAACGTCCAGGAGGCCGGCGCCGGCGTCATGGACGAGTTTGGCACGCCGCTGCCCCAGCACGTGCTCGATGCGGTCGCCGAGACCAAGGTTGCCATCAAGGGTCCCATCACCACACCGGTCGGCACGGGTTTCCGCAGCGTTAACGTGGCCCTGCGCAAGCACTTCGACCTGTACGCCTGCGTGCGCCCCTGCCTGTCGCAGCCGGGCGACGGCTCGCGCTTCCGCGATGTCGACCTGGTTATCGTGCGCGAGAACACCGAGGACCTCTACGCCGGCATCGAGTTCGATGAGGGCGCTGCCGAGGTCGAGGAGCTCTCGCAGCTCGTCGAGCGTTCGGGCCAAAAGACCTTCGCCGCGGATTCCGCGATCTCGATCAAGCCCATCTCTATCGCCAAGAGCCGCCGTATTGTGGAGTATGCCTTTGAGTATGCCCGCCGCTGCGGCCGCAAAAAGGTGACGGCCGTGCACAAGGCCAACATCATGAAGGCGACCGACGGCCTGTTCCTGCGCGTGGCGCGCGAGGTGGCCGCCAACTATCCCGATATCGAGTTCAACGACAAGATTGTCGACGCCACCTGCATGGGCCTGGTCCAGAACCCCAACGACTTCGATGTCCTGGTGCTGCCCAACCTGTACGGCGACATCGTGAGCGACCTGTGCGCCGGCCTGGTGGGCGGTCTGGGCATGGCTCCCGGCTCCAACATCGGTGCCGACTGCGCCATCTTCGAGGCAACGCACGGCTCCGCGCCCGATATCGCGGGCAAGGATATCGCCAACCCCACGGCCGAGATCCTCTCTGCTGCGATGATGCTCGATCACCTGGGCGAGAACGACGCTGCCAATCGCATTCGTGCCGCCGTATCTGCCACGCTCGACGAGGGCGAGCAGGTTACCGGTGACGTGCGTCGTGCCCAGACCGGCTCCGTCGAGGGCGCTGTGGGCACGCAGACCTTTGCCGATGCCGTTATCGCGCACCTGGCCTAAGGTATGCACACTGCAAACGCCTAAATAGTACTTAAGTGTTTGCGTATAACCTAAGAATCAATACGCCCGGCGCTCTGTCGGGCGTATTCTATTGAGGACTATGTTTCCTAACAAGGAGTAGCTGATATGGGTCTGATTCAAAAGAAGGACGAGAAGGACGAGATCGACGGCATCCAGATCATCGAGCGCGGCGAAGGCCCCGACGGTGACGAGAACGAGAAGATCGATCTAGTCGCCGGTACGTCTGCCGAGCACATTGCCGCCGGTACGACGGCCAAGGAGGAGGACGCCCGACTGGAGGCTCAGATTGCCGCGGATGCCGCTGACGAGAATCTGATGCCCGAGGAACAGGACGAGGACGACGACTCCGACGTGGACGACCACGCTTGCAAGCACAAGAAGACGATGATTGCCGCCTTTGTGGTCGCCGTCGTGATTGCTGCCGTGGTCGGCTTCTTTATCGGCAACGGTGGTTTTGGCGGCAAAGGCGTCGGCTCGGCGACCCTCACCGAGGACCAGCTCGATTCGACCGTGGCAAGCTATAGCTACAACGGCAAGAAGAGCGACATCACCGCGCGTGAGGCCATCGAGAGCCAGTACAGCCTCGACACCGTCAAGGATAGTGACGGCAACTACACCGCTCCGTCCGCCGACGTTATCCTGTCCTACGTGCGCAACAAGATCCTGCTCGATGCTGCCGCGGACGAGGGCATCACCGTCTCTTCCAAGGAAATGAAGCAGTACGCCGAGGATTCCATCGGCACTTCGGACTACAAGACCATGGCCACGCAGTATGGCGTGTCCAAGGACCAGGCCAAGCAGATCGTCCGCCAGTCCGCGACGCTGCAGAAGCTCTACAAGAAGAAGGTGGGCGATAGCTCCGCAAGCATGCCGACCGCCCCGACCGAGCCTGCTGACGGCAACGAGGAGACCGCGAGCAAGGACTACGCCGACTACATCATCAAACTTGCCGGTGACGAGTGGGATAGCGAGAAGGGCGCCTGGAAGGACGCCGATAGCACCTACGCTAAGGCCTTTGCCGACGATGCCTTTACGGCCGATAGCGCTACCTATAAGCAGGCCATGACCGCCTATTACACCGCCTACCAGCAGTACTCTTCGCAGGCTTCGAGCGCCAGCTCCAAGTGGACCGAGTACGCCAACGGCCTCTACGCCAAGGCCAATATCAGCATCTACGGCCTGTTTGCGTAAAGATTTGTCTGAGTCACCGAGCGCATAGCCGAAATATCTGAATAAGCCCGCTAGAACGGATTGAACTGCCTCCCATTTCTTGGACATGAGAAATGGGAGGCTTTCTTTATGCGCGT
>OATP01001271.1_pt1 | contig 11012 bp, 10 predicted proteins | sample 1495041 | NCBI WGS metagenome assembly OATP01 (sample SAMEA2579972, study PRJEB22360) | human gut metagenome | biome: human gut; feature: human-associated habitat; material: faeces | place: Denmark | collected 2008/2010 | reverse complement strand
ATACTCTATTTTTGACGTGGCTTCGAGAGCAAGTGAAAGTTCACGAGGTGGATGGGTTGTTTATTGCCGGAGATTTGTTTGATATCCCAAACCTATCGGCTGAAAGGAGTGCAAGTGATGTACAGAGAACTTTTTGATATACTACCTATGCCGGACAAAAGTAAACCTTTCATTGTAATGTGGTATTTGCAGGCTACGTGTTCGAAGATTTTGGAAAAGAACCGTGCCGAACGCACTATTATCGGAAGGTTAGAGTGTTTTTCGTCTGAAGTATTCGACGAAAAGATTGCATACACGGCACTCGGACATTTGCACCGTACCCAAAGGGTGTTAAGGCATGAGAATGCCCGATATGCTGGTGCTCCGTTACCGATGTTATTTGTTGAAAAAAATAACAAAGAAGGTGTTACTGAAGAAAATATAATAGATTAGCATTGAAAAGATTCATGATATGGCAAAAGAAATAAGAATAAATGATAACGAGTACGCTCAAATATTGCAGCAGGCGGTTTCTGAGATTCAAACTGCTCGCACGACCGTTGCTCGGCAAGTAAACACTACCGTCAATTCTGTATATTGGAATATCGGGAAGTTACTCTTTGATAGAAATTTAGAGAGTGGATATGGTAGTGGCGTGGTTAAACGATTGTCAGTGGACTTGAAAGAACAGTTTCCGGATATGGGATTGTCTCCTCGTAACCTTTGGAATATGAAACGCCTATACGAGCGTTATTATCAAGAAGATACAAAACTGCTACAAGCTGTGGCAGTTTTACCTTGGGGACATAATTTACTACTGTTGGATAAGTCGTTGTCAGCTAATGAAGCCTTATTCTACGCAGAAGAGTGCTTGCAAAAAGGTTGGTCGAGAGATATGCTGCTCAATGCAATAAAGATGAATACCTACGCAGCCCGTCAGACGAAAATCAAAACGAATAACTTTGATGCCGTACTGCCGATGGCGCATGCCGACTATGCTAATGAAGTATTTAAAAGTTCGTACAACTTAGGATTCCTTAGAATAACAGAGCCTGTTAAGGAGTTGGAACTGGAGAAGCGATTAGTATCTAAAATCAAGTCGTTTATACTGGAGTTGGGCAAAGGTTTTTCTTTTATCGGAAACCAATATCGTCTGGAGTATAACAATAAGGAATATGCAGTGGATATGCTCTTTTTTCACAGAGGTTTGAGGTCGCTCGTTGCGATTGAATTGAAGCTCGGGGCCTTCAAGGCAGAGTATGTAGGCAAGATGAATCTCTACCTTTCGCTGCTTGACCGCTTGGAAAAAGGAGAGAATGAGAACCCGTCAATCGGTATCATTCTTTGCGCCGACAAGGACCACTTGGATGTAGAGATTGCTTTGCAAGATATAAACAAGCCGATTGGGGTTGCCGAGTATCAACTGCTGCTGCCCAAAGACGAACTTCAGGCATTACTCATTCAAGAAATTAATTCCATCGAGGAGAGTGGTGATGTAAGCGAGGAGTAGCAACTTTTGTTTTGCTACTCCAAAAACTTTCCTACCTTTGCATTCGAGCTTTATTTCAGAATACCGTATTGGTGGTGAACAGGTGCGATTATTCGCAAGCTGAGGTAGAAGATTGGGCATCTACATTCGATGTTTGTTCACAAGGACTTCCAAAGTAAAGGTATCGTTACGATACTTTTAAACGATATAGAGCGGTATGCGATTACGGCTGGTATCACACGAGTTACATCGGAAGTGAGCCTAACCGCTCGCCTTTTCTTTGAAAAAAAAGATATATAGTAGAAGTGGAACGAAAACGCAAGGCTAATCAGCTTTGTCTTATTAATTTTTGGATGGCAAAAGAGCTTGATAAAGGTGAAAACTTATAAGATTTCAAGGCGAAAAAAAGTAAGTTAACTTTGCGGCCAAGTAAGTTGACTTAAATGATGAAGTAAGTTAACTTACTTTGGGATTGAAGCTTGCTTGTTTTGAATGCGTGTCTTTTATCTATTTTGAAGATATCCTTCTTGCTCATAGATACGACGGTAGCGGTGGATCATCGCTACGAGTGGTTTCAGCCGTTCGTCAATTACTTTCATCTCTTTAAAACGTTCGTACTGTAGGTTGTAAAGGAGGGTGTTTCCCGTTTGAAGACGCGTCTCGATGTCGGAAGGTATAAAGAAGCGGGCCTTAAGACCGAGATGAGTGAAGAATTCAGTGAGGAAAATGTGAATGCCGGCAAGATCGAAATCCCCAAAATGAAGATAGGGATTGGAAATGGCCCGCAACCATGTGCGAAGATCCGAACTCTGGGGATAACGAGAGACAAATAATACCTTGATATTTTTGAACAAATGCCTCATCTGCTCTATATGCTGGAAGTTTTCTCCATTCTCGATACCTACCACCGTAACATCATCCGCCAAGCGGAAATGCGTGAAATCTTCTATAAAGAGAGAGAGTCCCTGCGGAGGGTTGATTAGCAGCGGTTCTCCATACAGCGACGTTTCAATGGGCTGATAACTTTTAACGAGGAATCCGGTAAAACTACGGGTACTTTTCGCCTTAGAACGTGATGTAACTTCTACTTGTCTGGCACGGCTCACCGTTTCGCCACTCTCCATTACCTTGATCCACTCATCCAGCGAGACTTGTATCCCATATCGCTGTGCTAAATAGATAGATAACGCATTTGCGTCTCTCAGTTTGAATTTTCTTCTGCTACCATAGACTTGCTGCCAAATCAAATCCTCGGAGAGCAGTTCTTCTGCCATCTGTTTGGAAAGCCCGGAAGAGGGCACGCTCTCGCCTTGCATCATTTGCGACAGTTTACGGGCATCGCCCAAACGTAAATTCTGTTCTCTATCAATCATGGTTCCTAACATTAATTATCATATTTCAATAATGGCGTAACTTTGGTGTTGGCTCCACTGTCCTTACCCAACAAATATGTGTAGCGATAGCTCTCTACATTATAGGTAGTAGGTGAGGAGTTGATAAGCAAAATGTTGCGACTGTTGGCGAAGTCAAGGATACCCTTCACGTTGGTGGGGTGCAATTTCCCGATCTCATCCATCATGCAATGCAAACGAAACTCTCCAAACTTGTGTGAGGCTTTCTCTTTGAAGACATTGATGAGCATAATGTTCACCATGGCCTTTACCAGGATGTCCGTTCCATCCGAACCTACATTTGATATCTTTTCTACCCATCCCGTATCGTTGTCATTCTCCGTGATGCGGAACTCCAGTTTAAACGTATCGGTGAGCAGCAACCGCTTACGGGACGGTTCATTTTGCAATTCCTTCATGAGGTTGAGCAAATAGCGCACGGCCTGCCTGTTGATGACCTCGCGCAGATCCATTTGCGAGAAGAGGTCTACTTCACCCATATTGAATTCGTTCTCATCGCAAAATTTCTTTATTTCCTTGAGGAGTTGCATCAGTCGGTCGCTGCTGGGTTGTGCACGGAGTTCTATTTTGCGTATCACTCCCGCAAAGTTACGGCGCTCGAAATCCTTGTTGATATTGCCTATGGTACGATGTATCTCACCTTCATTCTGGGTAAGCTCGCCTACCGCTTTGGAGATGCGCTGAATGATGTGTGTATAGCGTTCGCTGATTTGTTTCTGAAAATCGAGGATCTTATTATTATCCACAAACTCGCAGAGGTTGGAGGCAAAATCCAGATAGTCTTCCTCCGTAGACAGATCGGTGCGGAAACTGAACGTGTTCTTGGCCGAGAAGTTGCTTTTAAACAGATTAACCATCCGTTTGAATTCTTCCAATTGTTTCATGCGGCCGGTGATATGGTCTTTCAACTCTTGCACCAACTCTGCGCAACTCTTCCAGGTCTGCCTCTCTTCGGTCACTACTACTTCGGGTGGGCAGAAAGTGGAGTCTTCGTGAAATTTGGCGGCCTGTGCCAAACCTTCCTCCAAGCTTCTCTTTGTTTCGATGCCCTTGCCTAATAAGGCTTGCTGATGTTTTTCTTGTATGTTCAGTTTCTCGCTACGCAAAGTGAAACGTTCTTCAAGCGTGGCCAATTCATCCTCAAGCATCTTCTTTCTACTGCGAAGTTGTGGTTCACGATCAAAAAGTTCCTCTTTGTCCTTTTGATAGCGGATGGTGTCGGGGAAATGTTTCTCGATGTAAGCCAGCTCTTTTTGAATCTGCAGGATGCGTGCGTCATATTTTCCGATGGCTGCCGTGTCGGCGCCTTTTCCGCTAAGCTCCGCTTGTTGGGAAGCCTCCAGTTCTTTACGGCGTTCCAGCGATTGCTGCTTGTGAAGTTTTATTTCTGTCTCGATACTGTTGCGGTAGTTATTCAGTTCCTGTTCCAGCCGGAGCTTCTTCTCTTTGTAACTTTTCTCGCATACCTTAAGACGATGCGCACGATCAGCCTTCAACTTCTTTATCTCTTCCTCGCAAAGCGCCAGTCGATGAGCCGTATCGTTCTGTTTCATCCGGATTTCAACCATACGCTGTTCACGCCAATCGTCCGTCTTCTTTTGCCATGAGGCGGATTGTGCCATGGCGTTCTTGATGAATGCGGGAAGCTGAAGTTGTTCGGATTCTTGCAGACGCTGTCGGTCTGTTATCTCACGCAAGCGCTTGTTGTATTGTTTCTTCAAAGCCTCCGTTTGCTCTGCCAATTCTTGGTGTAGCATATTGATCCGCTTGACGCACTGTGACAATGCTCCTTGGTATATGGCCAGTTCTGCTTTCAATTCCTCGGGGGTACGGAAATTGCGTTCCAATGCCGTAAGGTCTATTTGCACGCCATACAAGGAAGCCTCCCCTTGGTTGGTTACCTGCGGAGCCAAGTCATTGCGATAAAGTATTTTCTCTTCATCGGCTATTTTTCCGATCGTATCTTTCCATGCGGGTTTGTTCCTGTCCAGCCATTCGGCCAGCGAACCTTTGCGCCGTTCGATGAGCGACTCCAGCCGGGCTATTTGTTCCTCTATCTCTTGCTTCTCTTTTTGTGCGTTAGCGAGAGGCTGAGCCTGTGCCAACTCCAATTCCCGTAACTTCATTCCAGCCTCTTGACGCAGGCTTACAGCTTGCGTAGAGAGTTGCTGAATGGACATTTTCAACTCCTGCGCACGAGTATTCAGTTTGTTCAGTTCCTCGTCGGCTTTGGCATGTTCTTCTTTATAGGGAGCTTCGTGGGCTATCCGTAGCAACTCATTGTTTTGTTGCGATTTCTCCTCTCGTAGTTGCTGGAGTTTGTCTGCCGAGAGTTGCGATTTCTCCTCAAAACGCGTATATACCTCGTTCTCTTCATTGCGCCGTGTCTGCATCAAGCTCTCGTTCTGCTTATTTGTCGCATATTCCCTTTCGTTCACCAATGCGTGTTGCGCATTCTCAAAGGCTCGAAAGTCGGTATCTACCCGTTCTATAAGTGCGCTGTATTTGGCTATGACATCATCGTAGGCACGTGTGAGTTCCTGCCTCCGTTGCTGTTGGCGTGTTAATTCATCGGTAACCGCACTTTTCTGCTCTACCCTGCGAATTATTTCGGTAATGTTCATCTGCTCGTACTCCAGCTGTTTCTGCTTGGCACGTTTTAAGTCGGCATCAACCGAGCCTTTCTCTTTTATCAATTTGTCCCGTCCCTCTTGGTATTTCTTTGTCTCCTCACTTTGTAAGCGATGTACACGTTCCAGCTCGGTTTTGTGTCTGGATATTTCCTCGTCAATTAATGGGCGCTGCTTCAAGGCTGATTTCTCTGCATAGCATAATTCGGCACGTCCCTTGGCTATGTGGCTATCCATGTACAATAAGTCGCGATAGCTTTGCATCACTTTCCCGGCTTGTCTTTGTACCGGCGACCCTCCGGGTTTTTCATTGTCCAGCCAAAGCGTAACGTCATTGTAATTCTGTTCGAAATCTTTCGTCTGGTTACGGTAGACATCAAGGTCTATATTCACCTCTTCCTCATTCATGGAGCGGATTATCGTGTCCTTGATGAAATCGGCATCCAGCTTGGAGTTGAGGAACACATTCTGTATGGTTCGGGGGATATTCTGATAATTGGGGCTTTCTACGATAGCGTATTTACGGAAACCTATGAGATCGGGACGACGATTGTTGCCGAAAATAATATCCCGGAACTCTTGATAAGAAACGACGATACGACTGATTTGCGTCTCTGTGCCAATGGCTTTGCGAATAGAGATCCAATCAGCACGAACCTCACGACGCTCGTTGACGAACCATGACGACTGATAGGGTGCGTCAATAAATCGATAAGCCACACGCCCTTGTTGCTTGAAAGCCATCACGCAATAAGGGCCGTTTTCACGCATCACCTCGTAGACGATGAATGAGTTGGCATAAGGAAGGTAGAACTCATCGTAGCTTCTTTTCTCTTTGGGTATGCCTAGCCTCAGCTTATCGGCGTTGTAAAAGAAAAGAATAGCCCGGAGCAGCGTACTCTTTCCTACACCCTGCGTACCAATGAAATGCACGTTTCCGTCCAGTTGAATCTCGGAATAAGGGATATGCGCACTATTCAGGAAAACTATTTTATTCAGGTATCTCATCTTGTCCCTCTTCTGTTATGTTAATACAATCTACCAACTCTTCTATATAATGAAAAGCCGTTAGTACCTTCCAAGTGCCTTCGTCCTCGTCTTCATACTCTATAAATCCCATAGTCTTTAACTCATTGATGAGCTTATCAACGATTTCCTCGAAACCTTTCTTGTCGCTAAAGAGTTCCTTGGCTTGCTCCTTCAGCTCGATTTCGGTACGTATTTGTGTCACTATGTCCGACTTGCTGAATACGAAACCGGGGCCGAAGGCTGAATTGTAGGTTTTCAAGAAGCAGAGATAATCTATCCAGCGAGCGGCGGCTTCGAGTTTACGATCTATATCCGCCTTGCTTTCTTTACGTGCGAAAAAGTAGTAGCCATTGCCGCTTTCAAGATAGAAACCTATGCCTTTATAATATTCATAATAGTCGGTCAACTCCTCTTCGATGGCATCGTAGTAGCGACGGACTGCGGGCGAAAGGCTATTGGACGAGATAAATCCGCCATGGCTCAATGTACTGTATATTTCTTCGGTATATTTCATGGTTGATGAATTATTTAGGGAAAACTAAGGGATACTCTACCTGTCCCTTACATTCGTAACGGTCGGAAAAGTTCAAATCTTCGGCATATTCAGAGGCTATCTGGCAGAAAAAGACGAGCTTGTCTTCTGTACTTACCGCATTCTTATAAGCGTAATTCATGACAAAAGCGAAAAGATGCTCGACGGAAGCCACAAACGAGTTGTACACTTCCCTCAAGTTCACTTGATCGATCACTTCCGCCTTACCTTCCAGATATTCGGTAGGTATTGCTTCCGCTACGTCTCTCGATTTATCGTCACGCCTTTTAAGCTTAGTGGCGAGTTTCTTGATAAGTGTCAGCGCTTCGTCCGAATTGCGCAGGTAATCTATTGAAAGTTTGATGCGATAACTAGGTTGCGGCTCCATCCACACATGGTTACGTTCAGCCAGCACTTGCTTGATATTCGTATTCTCCTCCAGCAGGAATTGCTCTTTAAGATACTTCAGCTTGCGTACTTTCTCGAAGATTCGATTTTGGTATTCGATCATGTTGAGGTAATGAACGATTTGCCGCTGTATCTCCATGAGGTTGTGGGAGGAGTCGATGAGTTGCAACTTCACGTCGCTCACCGTGGCACGCATCTGGGCATCCATTGCCTTGCGGAAGAAGAGCAATTGATCTTTATCGATCGCATTTTCGCACTTGTTGATGAGTTGGATGATATTCTTCAGTTTCTCGCCCAGTCGTTGCAGTTTTACTTTCTTTATCTGATAGTTCGGCTCGTTCTTATACGTGCTGTCCAGATTCCGCTTCAGGTCGATCACGTTGCGTACCGTGGTGAGCGCTATGTTCTTGAGCGTACGGCGCACGTCATTATGGTAGTTATATCGCCGCCTCTCGTTATTCTCTTTCAGATAATACTCTATCTGCTCGTTCAGCTTGTATATAGGCTACATTCACCTCTTCGTTCACTTGCAGCACCTCCTCGAAGAACTTTAGGTAAATGTCTTCCATCTCCAAGAAATCGCCGCTACTACGTATCACTCCGTGATTGATTAAGCTCTGTACCCGCTCCTCCTTATAATCGGTCAGCTCCACCGCGAAATCGTATTTGAAAGAAAGGGAGGTCCGTTTATGAAACATCTCACGTAGCAGTTCCCTCTCTCGGTCGAGCGTACGAACCAATTCATCGATAGAACGAAATGTGCGCATACTGATACGGTTTTAGAATCCTTTGGCCCGTTCGATTGTAAGCAGGCTCCTTTTTTTGTCGATACCTCCGGCGTATCCGGTTAGGCTGCCATCGCTGCCTACGACACGGTGGCAGGGGATGATGATACTGATCGGGTTATGGCCTACCGCTCCTCCGATCGCTTGCGTAGACATGCTCGGGATACCTTTTTGCCGGGCGATTTCCCCGGCGAGCTCCTTGTAGGTTACGACTTCGCCATAAGGTATTTTGCTCAATAAGTCCCATACCGCAAGTCGGAAAGGCGTATCCTCCAGATGGATAGGAGGGGTGAAGCTGGGAATCTTACCCATGAAATAGCTATCCAGCCACTCTTTGGCTTGCTCGAATATCGGCAGTTCTCTTTCTTGCTGTTCCGCCGATAAAGTGGCGGCAAAATATTTTTGCCCGTCGAACCATAATCCTGTCAGGTGGTCGCCATCGCTGGCTAGGGTTATTTCTCCCAAGGGAGATCGATATTTGTCGGTGTATTGCATGATGTTTATCAAATAAGGGCGTAAGTTAGAAAAATTTTCGAAAGTAGCCAATATCTAAGGGCGGAAATGAGATAAGGAATCCTACTTTTATTTATATTTGCATAGTGAAATTTCGTGAACGGATAATACTTCAACATTTTTAAACAATGATAAAATTATGATCTTAAGTAGAAATTTATCAGAGGCGTTCAATGCCCAAGTTAATGCGGAGATGTGGTCTTCGAATTTGTATTTGTCAATGTCCGTGTATTTCCAGAAAGCAGGGTTGAACGGGTTCGCCCATTGGATGAAGAAACAAGCGGCTGAGGAATTGGAGCATGCTCATAAGTTGATCGATTACGCCTTGGATCGTGGTGGCGATATTACGATCGGCCAGATCAACGTGGTTCCGACAGGCTGGGGAAATCCGTTGGAGGTATTCGAGCATGTTTACAAACACGAGTGCTATGTATCAGAGTTGATCGACAAATTGGTTGATATCGCCGAGGCTGATAAGGATCATGCTTCCCGTGATTTCTTGTTCTGGTTCGTACGCGAGCAAGTAGAGGAAGAATCTACGGCTAAAGAGATCGTGGATCAATTGAAGAATTATGGGGAATGCCATTACGCCATTATGGATCATAGATTAGGAAAGAGATAATAAATTTCCGTCGAGAAATATAAAAAGGCTGTATCTTCACCGGACGCAGCCTTTTTTGTCGTATTTTTACCCGGTAAAGTCAGTAAGGAATACTTATAGATAAATAGAAAATATAAATATGAGATTAAGCGATGTATGGTTTACGGCTCTCTCGGAAAACGAGTCAGGGCAAATGATTACCGTTTACGGGCGGGACGAGTTGAATGAGTTCACCGAATCCGGTAAGTTCAAGGAACGTGTCGAGATCACTTGGAAATACGAGGGAGATGGGAGAGGTCTTCCTAGCGATGACCTTGGCGAGAAAATGGAGGCCGTGGAGGAAGCGCTTCGTAAGGCGATGGAAAAGAAAGACAAGCTGGCTATCCTGACGGGTGTCTATACCGGAGGAGGAGAGAAGGTCTGGGTGTTTTACACACGTACCGTGCGTGTATTCGGCGAACGCTTGAATGAGGCCTTGGCTCCTTTCGAATTACTGCCCATCTCTATTTATACCGAGATGGATCCGGATTGGGAGGAATATAAGGATATGTATGAGATGAAAGAGTGGGCGGTGGATTGAGCGTATGTAGGCATCGCCCCACACGTATATCGATATAAACCTACACGTATATTGGCGTAGACCGATATCGATATACGTGTGGGGCGATGCCTATATACGTGTTTTTACCGGCTCATCAAGAAAGATTTGAATCCCTCGAAATCTTTTGCCAGCTCGATGCTTTGCTTGGTTCCTTCCATGAAGGCTTTCAGTTTCGCCGGGATCTCGATATCTGCCTCCAATATCTTATCGACCGTTCCTTTGAATTTGGCGGGATGGGCGGTCTCGAGGAATAGACCCGTCTCGGTCTCGCTTAGATCGCTGTCAAGTAATCCTTGGTAGCCACAGGCTCCGTGCGGGTCAAGGATATATCCCGTCTCTTTATAGACGGCTCGCATCGTAGAGGCGATTTCCTCGTCCGTATAGCGATGTCCGGAGATCAGTGCGCATATTTCTTTATGAGGATCATTGAATGCGCCGAATAGGTCGATGATACGGGCGAAATTACTCGGATCGCCTACATCCATGGCGTTCGCTAGGGTGGCGACTGATGGGCGGGGTGTATAAGTTCCTGTATTCAGGTATTCCAAGAATACGTCGTTACGGTTGTTTGCCGCTACGAAACGCTTGATAGGGAGCCCCATCCAATAGGCGAACAATCCGGCGGTGATGTTTCCGAAATTACCACTCGGCACGCAAACAACCAGCTCGTCCGCTTTTCCCAGCTTGTCCAGCTGAGCGTAAGCGTTGAAATAGTAGAACGATTGGGGCAAGAAACGGGCTACGTTGATGGAGTTCGCCGAGGTCAGTTTCATATGACGGTTTAATTCCTCGTCCATAAAGGCGGATTTAACCAGCGCTTGGCAATCGTCGAACGTGCCGTCTATCTCCAATGCCGTGATGTTCTGTCCTAATGTCGTGAACTGGCATTCCTGTATCGGGCTGACCTTTCCCTTGGGATAAAGCACATACACGTGAATGCCCGGAACGCCTAGGAATCCGTTGGCGACGGCGCTTCCCGTATCGCCGGAAGTAGCTACCAATACGTTCACTTGCTTCAATCCCTCTTTCTTTA
>OATP01001260.1_pt1 | contig 11053 bp, 6 predicted proteins | sample 1495041 | NCBI WGS metagenome assembly OATP01 (sample SAMEA2579972, study PRJEB22360) | human gut metagenome | biome: human gut; feature: human-associated habitat; material: faeces | place: Denmark | collected 2008/2010 | reverse complement strand
CCGCGGGGAGAACGTTTGGCTAGAATCGAACGCTCGGCCCATTACCGGGATGGAGAATTTCGTAACTTACACGAAACGGTATTGATGACTTCCGGCAAAGGATTTTTTCAAAATTTGACGGGCTTTTTATTCAGGAAACAAGCAGGACTGAGGCCGGATAGTACTCTGCCTGTTATCAAAACCGATTTACAGACCCTGAACCTCTCAGAGGATCTGTTGGTTTGGTTCGGCCATTCTTCCTATCTGATCCAGATGGAGGGTAAACGTTTACTTGTCGATCCGGTATTTTGTACGGCTGCACCTGTTTCGTTCGTAAACAAACCTTTCAAAGGAACGGAGGTGTACCGGCCGGAAGATATGCCCGATATCGACTGGGCTATTCTGGAAAACGGTCAGTACAACGAAGGGTGGAAATATATCCACCTGATGCCCGGATATATGGCAGCGGTAGCCAGGGAATTGAAAGCGGCAAAAATTCTGACGGTTCATCATTCTAAATATGCTTTGGCTACTCATCCCTGGGACGAACCGTTGAAGAATGCACGGAGGATGCGGGATAGAGATTCGCTACCTGTAGTTATTCCGCAAATAGGCGAAGTTGTAAATATGGCAGAATATTGACCGGATGCTGTACGGACATGCTTATCAATCATCATCTGAGGTCAGCTTTTCCCGTTCTTTTTTGCTTAGGCTTCGGACTACGATTTCGTAGGATTTGCCGACCAGTTCTTTTATCATGGTATCAGGGACATCCTGGTTAAAGTAAACGCTGATCCAATATTTCTTGTTCATATGCCAGCCCGGTTGTATTCCAATATATCCGGCTTGTAATTCTCCGGATTCTTCGGGTTGGCATTTGAGGCAACAAAAATCGAAAACTTCGATATTGACGAAGCAAAACCATTTATCCGCTACGTAGAAACACAGGACGTCACGGCTGTATTTATCGGCAACTCCTGAGAATGGCATCTTTTCGTATACTCCTTTGAATGACAAGCAATATGCTCTGAACTCTTCAATATTCATTTCTGTTACGATGGATGAGACCGGACAAAAATACGGTATATTTATTTAGATTCAAGCTTAAATTCTCCTGTTTTTATGGATAGATATCCGGAAATGTGTCGTAGGCCGGGTATTGAAATTATCTCTCTTTCTTTTCAAGGTTTGGATACAACGTATGGTTATCCGGTCGGCCGGAATAGCAGAATGTAAAATGTGGTCGGTTGGATGATTTTGTAGAAAGGGGTAGACTTGTAAATAAATAAAATTTTTTCAATCCTGACTACCCCGTTTTTCGTTTGAGATTGTTATAAGAATGAAAACACAATAAATTTCAGCAGATTTTTCAAAATTTAATGAATGTAATTAATCCGGAATGAGGAGCTTAAATCTGTAAATAGAAGGACTTTGAAAATGGCAGAAAGCTATTTGACGATTTTTGATTTAAGATAGACTAAAAAATGTTTTTATGCGATTGGATATGAATATTTTTCAGATAGCGGCTAAGTATGCAGCCAACTTAATGGGGATTGCTACGCCGGAAGAACGGGAGGCGTTGGAAAACTGGAATCAGGAAAGCGTGTGGCATACCAATCTGGCGGAGAGATTGGATCAGGAAGAAGATTTTAAAGCAAACCAGCAGTTGTTGGAACGTTTTTCTGTTACAGAGGCCTGGAAAAAAATGGAGAAGAATCTGGATAAGGCTATGGGAAGACGTGCCGGGGAGAGGAGGTGGTGGAAATATGCTGCTGTCATTTTAGTGATGTTGGGAGGTGGATTCTGGTATTTTCAGATGAAAACAGCTGTGCCCGTAAAGCCGCCCCTTATTGTGCAGCAGAGTATTCCTTCCGGAAAGCGAAGTGCAAAATTAACTTTAGGAAATGGAAAGGTGGTAAAGCTTGTTCCGAACGGTCGGTTTACTTTGGCAGAGATGGATGGTACTGTGATTCAAAAGGATTCTACGGGGATTGATTACAGGCAGATCGGAGTAGGTGAAGATACGCTTGTTTATAATCAGATGGAAACTTTGACCGGGATGGAGTATACGTTGACTTTATCTGATGGTACGCGGGTTTATTTGAATGCTGAGAGCCGGCTAAAATATCCGGTAGTATTCCGTGGCACAGAGCGGGTGGTAGAATTGAGTGGAGAGGCTTATTTTAAAGTGTCTAAAGATGCACTTCGTCCTTTTGTAGTAAAGATGAATGGGGTGAATGTACGGGTGTTGGGGACTTCGTTTAATGTTCGTTCATATGCAGATGAAGGGCAGGTGGTAACAACTTTGGTGGAAGGAAAAGTGAAGGTGAACGATCAGGATATTGTGGCAGGAGAGCAGGCCGTGTATTCGAAAAATGACGGTAAAACGACCGTACGGCAGGTTGAAGTAGAACAATATGTGGCCTGGCAGGAAGGAACGTTTGTATTCCGGAATGAACGATTGGAAAATGTTATGAAAACATTGGGGCGTTGGTATGGGGTGGAATTTCATTTTATAGACGAAAGAGCTAAAGAAATCCGGATCGGTGCAAGGTTTGGAAGGTATGATGATATGCAACCGATTGTTGATATGATAAAGAAGACAAATTTAGTAGAGGTGTTGCAGACAAACCGTTGTTTGTATATATCGGAGAAAAAATGAAATTAAAGATGATGATACTGAATACGAATAGGGTGGATGGCAAGGGGATATGAGGATAGAGAAATGAAAATATAGCGTTTGGGGTATACGGGTTTGAAATAAAAATGTTCCCGGTGGTCTGCGAAACTGGCCGGGAACATGCTTAAATAATCAAAGTGTGTTAAACTTTAATTCAACAAATTTATGAAAAAAAATCCTGGAATGGTTTTTCCCGCCCGGGGAAAACTCTCTAAAATTTTATTTGTGGTGAGACTGAAGTTTTTTTTGATTTTGTTTAGCTGTTTTCAGCTGAATGCAGCAGTACATTCTCAAAATAATGTAAGAATCAGTTTGGATTTGGAAAATGTGTCTTTGGAACAGGTGATCTGGGAGATTCAAAAGAAGACGGATTTTGTGTTTATGTACGGAACCCGTGACATTGAAGGAGTGAAGCAATTGACGGTACAGGAAACGGATAAGGAGGTGAATGAGATTTTGAAAACGTGCCTGAAAAATACTGGTCTTTGGTTTGAGATTTCCGGAAATGCCGTAGTGATAAAAAAAGAAGTGACAGCAACCGAAGGTCGTAAGATCACCGGAAAAGTGGTGGATGAAAAAGGGAATCCGCTACCGGGAGTGACGGTCATTATCAAGGGAACTTCTTTAGGGACGGTGACTAGCGTAGAGGGAGAGTTTACAATCACTTTACCTGTGGCTGATGGACAAGCCTTGTTGTTTTCTTTTGTGGGGATGGAGACGATGGAGGTGAAGATTACGGATAAGAATGATTATAAGATTGTCTTAAAGGAGGATGTAAAGGCACTTGACGATGTGGTGGTGACCGGATATTTTAATAAGAACAAAGATAGTTTTACAGGGGCACAGGTAACCGTGAAAGGGGACGAGCTAAGGAAGGTGACTACCGGGAATGTGCTTCAGGCACTTTCTGTATTTGATCCTTCTATCCGCTTTGAGGACAATATAGACATCGGATCGAATCCTAACCGGATTGCTGATTTTACGATTCGGGGAAATTCTGGAATCGGGCTGACTGAATTTGAAAAGGAAGCAGTGAGCCGGGATAATCTGAAAAATAATCCGAATCTGCCTACGTTTATCATGGATGGTTTTGAAGTAGATGCAGAGAAAATTTTTGACCTCGATATTGAACGGATCGAATCGTTGACTATTCTGAAAGATGCTTCGGCAACGGCTATTTATGGTTCTCGGGCAGCGAATGGAGTGATTGTTATCAAAACGAAAGCTCCCTCGGAAGGACAGTTGCGGGTGAACTATAATTTTACTGCTTCTATCGCTATACCGGATTTAAATGGATACGACTTATTGGATGCCCGTGAGAAGTTGGATTTTGAAAAGAGCATAGGCATGTATAAAGATAATAATGCTGATGCGCAGATCAATAAAGATAAAGATTATAATTATAAACTGAGTCTTGTTGAGAGTGGAGTGAATACCTATTGGTTGTCTCAGCCTTTGAAGGTAGAGTTTAATCAAAAGCATAGCATATTCATTGAAGGTGGGGATAAAGCGGTTAGATATGGTATTGATTTTAAGTATGATAAAGACAATGGGGTGATGAAAGGATCGGCTCGTCACCGCGGAGCTTTAGGTTTTTCACTTTCTTATAATCTAAAAGATAAACTTTTAGTAAGGAATTATCTCACTGTCAATAAAGTGAAATCTAAAGAATCCCCTTATGGTGACTTTTCCCAATATGCCTTGTTGAATCCCTATTATCCTTTTCAGGATGAGCACGGTAATCTGATCCGTAAGATGACGCAATACATAAATACCAATAAGCAAATTTGGAACCCTGTGTATGAAGCAACGGTAGGAAATCGGGATGAAAGCGAGTATCTGGACGTGACCAATAATTTCAGTCTGGAATGGAGTATCGTACAAGGATTACGTTTGCGGGCCAATTTCTCTTACGGTGAAAAGAAAGAACAAGTAGAGACTTTTGTTTCACCGGAATCATTGCAGTATGAAAGTTATGAGTTGTCGTCCGGTGAAGGATTGTTGAATAAAGGAGAAGGGTACCACGGGACGAGTAATACGTATAGTATGGATTTTAACTCGGTATTGACTTATTATTTGGGAGTGGGTAAACACTTTATCAATACGGCATTAGGTGTCAATCTCACAGAAAGTGGTAGTCGTAGTGTGAACTTCGACGTGAGAGGTTATCCTTCCAAGATGATGGATTATATCTCTTTGGCGAAGGAGTTTACCAATACCCATCCCGGAGGAAGTGAGGGAAAAACCCGATTGGCAGGTTTTTTTGCCAATGTCAATTATTCTTATGCGAATCGCTATTTATTGGATTTATCGGCTCGTTTGGATGGTTCGTCCATGTATGGTTCGGAATCTAAATTTTCTCCTTTCTGGGCAGTTGGTTTGGGTTGGAATATACACCATGAAAAATTTATGGAAAATACCGGTATTTCCAGACTGAAGATCCGTGGGTCTATTGGAACGACAGGAAAGGCTTCTTTTCAACCCTATCAATCTCAGACGATGTTCGAATATATACAGGACGGCTGGTATGCGACAGGAATCGGGGCAACCCTGATGGCTTTAGGGAATCCGAATCTGAAATGGGAAACGACGACTGCTTACGACTTGGGATTGGATTTCGGCATGTGGGAAGATCGGTTGACGGTGACTTTCGGGTATTATCTGAAAAAGACCAAAAACCTTTTGAGCAGTGTTACTTTGCCTACTTCTCTGGGATTTATTGATTATAAAGAAAACCTGGGACAGATGGAAAATGAAGGAGTGGAATTGGCTTTACGGAGTTTTGTCTATAAATCGAACGATTGGAATGTCAGTCTGTTTGTGAATATGGCTCATAATAAGAATCGTATCGTATCCATTTCGAATGCTTTGAGTTCCTATAACGATAAAGCCGATCAGGAACAGGCTAACAATGACGACTATAAAACCAAACCGATGGTCCGGTATAAAGAGGGAAGATCTTCAACCGCTATTTATGCGATGAAATCGTTGGGCATCGATCCTGCTACCGGAAAAGAGTTATTCCAGCGTCAGGATGGTACTAATACGTACGTTTGGGATCCGAAAGAGAGTGTGGTATGCGGTGATACAGAACCGAAAGTGACCGGAGCATTCGGAACGAATATAACCTGGAAGCAACTCAATCTAAACATGAATTTCAGTTATCGTCTGGGAGGACAGGTGTACAACCAGACCTTGATCAACCGGGTAGAGAATGCTGATCCGAGAGATAATGTAGACCGTCGGGTATTGGAGCAACGCTGGCAGAAACCAGGCGACCATACATTTTATAAAGACATCAACGATAAGTCGACGACTCCGGCTAGTTCCCGTTTTATACAGGATGAAAATGTATTACAGTTGGGATCTTTGTCATTGTCTTATGATTTGAAGAAAGAATGGCTGAAACCTATCGGTTTTGATATGGTTCGTTTGACTGCAATGATGAATGATGTGTTTCGTTTGTCGACAGTGAAGCGGGAGAGAGGGATTTCTTATCCATTTGCCCGTAGTATGAGTTTAGGTGTAATGGTTCAATTTTAATGCAATAGAATATGAGTTACAAAAAAATTAAAAATATGACAGCTGCAATCCTGTTGGGATGTGCTGTCCTCTCACAGTCCTGTACGTCGTGGTTGGATATTACTCCGGAGGCACAGGTGAACGACAAGAAAATATTTTCTACTCCTCAGGGATTTAAGGATGTATTGAACGGGATTTATATTACCGCTTCGGGTGAAAAATTGTATGCCAATAATTTATTGTTCGGATTTACGGATGTTTTGGCTCAGTATTACGCTATTCCGGACGAGACACATGAGTTTGCCCAGTTGGCCAAGTACCAATACAAGGATGTGAATATTTCGCCTAAAATTGATGAGATGTGGCTGGAATTGTATTTCTGTATTGCCAATTGTAATATTTTATTGGAAAGATTGGAGGAAGTCGGGCCGGATTTTTTTGAGGATGAGCGTACTTATTATATTTTACATGGAGAAGCCAGGGCTTTAAGGGCTTTTTTCCATTTTGATCTGTTGCGTTTGTTTGCACCTTCGTATAAAGCAGATCCGGGATATACAGCTATTCCGTATATTACAAAATATTCGAATAAAGTGTCGCCTCAAAAGACGGTCAGTGAAGTGATCGATAGTGTGATTGTAGATCTGAAAGCTGCCGTTACCGATCTGGAAGGCCGGGATCCTATTTTTGATCCGTTGTATCAGGCAACTACTGGCTCGGATATGTATATGTGGACCCAGCCGATGCCTGACCGGAATGAATTTTTGTCTTATCGTGGATTCCGTCTGAATTATTATGCTGTGAATGCTTTGCTAGCGCGGGTATATGCTTATAAACTGGACAAAAAACAGGCTTACGATTATGCTAAAATTGTGTTGGAATCGGGAGTATTCAAATTTACCGATTATTGGAAGATTACTAGCGATATTCAATATCGGAACCGGATTTTACGGCCTGAGATCGTCTTTGGATTCAATGTACCCCGGATGACTAAAGTGTTTGAACCTTATTCGCCCAGCTATAGTAGCAGCAAAAAGTGGTTGACGATAAAGAATAGTGAACAGATGTTTGAAGGAAGTGCCAATGATTACCGTTTGAACTATCTGATGGAGCATGAAATATTGGCTGCTTTCGATCGGCCCCGTTGTATCAAATTTGTGAAACCTGAGAATGCTGATGAGATGACGGAAGAGGAGATGGGAAGGATAGCTCCGATGATTCGGATTAGTGAGATGTATTATTATGTTTGTGAATATCTGATGGATAGCGATCTGAATGGAGCTAAAACAGAATTACAGAAATTACGGAATGCCCGGAATGCCAAGGAGGCCTTGATTGCAAATTCACCCGCAGAGCTGGAAGATGTGATTGTTAACGATGCCCGCCGGGAGTTTATGTGCGAAGGGCAGCTGTTTTATTTCTACAAACGGTTGGGACGGAAAGTAGTAGATGAGTCCGGAAATTATACCATGACGGAGAAAGATTTCGTATTACCGTTGCCGGACGTGGAATTGGAATTCGGTAACAGATTGTCTGAACTTTATAAATAGAAAGGTATGAAAGCAAAGATATTGGCATTGATCATAGGGTTGGGAATGGGATTGGTGTTCTGTTCCTGTGAAAAAGACCTCGAAAAGTATTCGGGTACGGACTATATACGTTTTGTATCGGTGTTTGAAAAGGACAGTGTGGATTATAATTTCGGATTGGCTGGAAAGACAACGACAGATCGTATTGGCATAGAAGTGAAAGTGACAGGCGAAGTGTTGGATTATGACCGCGAATATAAGGTAAAGGTAAATCCGGTAAGTACGGTTCAGGAAGGGGTACATTTCAATATTCCGGCGCAAAACTGTAAGTTGCGGGCCAATCGGGTTACGGATACACTTTGGGTTGAAGTGATGAATACAGAAGAATTGAAAGCGGAAAAATTGTATCTGCAGTTGGATTTGGTGGAGAGTGCCCATTTTAAATTGTGTTTCCCGGAGAGTAATAGTTGTAAAATATATCTGACTGATCGGATCGTTCGGCCCGGATGGTGGGATGAGTGGCATGAAACCGAAGGATTGGGTAGTTATTCTGAAACGAAATATCGTTTGTTTATCCGGATTAGCGGTACTTTTGATTTGGAAAATATTGCTTATCCGGAAAAGAGGGCCGCTATCCTGAAGTTTAAATATTATCTGGAAGAAGAAGCCGCTCAGGGACGGGTAATCATGGATGAGAATAATCAACCTATGCAGGTGAAGATGGTGGGATAGTAATAAAGGGGTACCAATTAAATTTAGATCGAGTTATGAATAAGATATATATATTGTTACTGGCATTACTGGTAATGGCCGGTTGCTATAAGGATAAAGGAAATTATGATTATAAAACAATGTATGCAATTGAAATTGATGGGATCGATGAAAATAAAAAATATGAACTCTGGTTTGGAGAACCTTTTACGATGCCGGAACCGATTATTCGTTTTACCGATAGTACACAGGCACATGATGATCTATCCTATCAATGGAAGCTGGATACGTTTGTGGTTTCTACTGAAAAATGTCTGAATGTTACTTTTGGGATAGAACCCCAAGGGTGGAATGATATTTTCGGTGCTTTTATCGTTAAAGACGAACGTACGGGAATCTCATATAGTCAGCGTTTTCGGGTGACTTTGCTAAGTAATTTTACGAATGGTTGGATGTGGATGACTGAAAATCAAGGAAAAGCGGAGTTGAACATGTTGGCGAGCAGTAAAAAGTTTTTTCAGAATGTTTATACGGCGGTTAATAACAGGGAATTGGGGCCTAAAGCTTATGGAGTGGTAGAACATTTTGATGCCGGTTTGAATGCAAACGGTGTATTGGTGATGGCCGGAGGGCCGGGATCGGACGGACCGGTAGAATTAGACTGGAGTAACCTTCGGAAAGAGGTGTGGACCGGAGAGGAATTTGTCGGCGGAAGCTTGCCGGAAGATTTACAAGAAATTAAGGCAGCTTGTTTTATAAAGAATTATTCCTGTTTGGTTTCCGGGTCCGGGAAATTGTATGTCCGTTATTCTCCCGGAGGGTATTTGTACCAGGACCGGTATCCGGATTTTCCTTTCTACGGGGATTATAAGCTCTCTTCTGTGGTGGGGTATAGTTTCCCTCCTGATTATAATGTCGCTTTATTTTATGAAGAAAATGAAGGAAGATATTTGTTTTTGGATAACGGAGAGTTACGGGGATTAGATCAGGTGGAGGATGCGGGACAAAAATTCAGCCTGGTTGATCCTGATAAAGAGTTGATCTATCTGGCTCCGGCTTCTCAGCAGCAGGGGAAGAGTTTGTTTTATGCCGTTTTGCGGGATAAGTCGGATGGAAAATATTATACTCAGCGTTTTCAATTCGGGATCGTGGGAGGACAACCGACATTGACAACAATTGCACAGGATGTATTTCCGGCAGTTGTGAATGAAAAGACCCGTTTTGCAGTGGGATATACAACGAAGGAGGCTTATTATTCTCAGGGAGCACAAATTTTCCGGTATAATTTTGAATTGAACGATACTCCGGTAGCTGTAGCCGATTTTAAAACAGGAACAATAACAGCTTTTACCCTTGATTCTTATGGAGAACAGTTCGGTGTGTGTGTACAAAATGGAAATACTCATGACTTCTATTGGACGAGTACGGATGGACAGGAGTTCGAGCATGTGAAACAAATTCTCGGAGAAGTCAAAGGTTTGATATATAAATCGGGTGGTTCTTGGAAGTATGAATAATATCTAATGGAATAAAATTTGATGAGAAGATTAGTTGTTTTATTTTGTCTGTTCTTGTTGTGTATACAGGAAATATATGCACAACAGCAGGTGTCTGATGAGCTGCGTGCTTATAATGATTATCTATTGAGTTTATCCTGCTATAAAGCTTCGGGTGAGTTGAATATGGCTATCGGTGAGAAGTTTATGGAGGGAGATATTGCCGGAGTACGTCGGCTGTCGGCAGAGAGAGAAAAGTTATTGATGCAATCCATTGATAGTGTATTGGCTTTCCGTGCAGATGCCAAAAAAAGTGAAGCGGCGGCACAGTTGGTTACCCGGTTGGTATTTAATCTGGGATTTGAAAATACCGGAAAAGTATTGAATCGGTTTGAACCGGGATTTGATCCTTTGTGTTTACAGGAAGTGAGACAAAGTTTAGAGAAGGAGAGTAAAGTGCGTCCGGGAATGCCTGCTGCCGATTTTAAGGTGTTCGACCGGGAGGGAAAAGAGTATACCTTGGCTAGCTTTAAGGGAAAATATATTTTTCTGGAATTCAGTGCATCCTGGTGTAGTTGGTGTAAGAAGGAAATTCCTTCCATCCGGCAGGCTTATGAACGGTTTAAAGATAGTGTGGTGTTTATCACCATTCATTTAGATGATAACCGGGATAAATGGTTGAAGGACCTGGAAACTCATGCTGTGCCCTGGTATTGCCTGACAGATCTGAAAGCCTGGAAGAGTCCGGTGGCTAAGGCATATAATATTGCCGGAGTGCCTAATTGTTTTATCATTGGTAAAGACGGTTTGATCAAGGCGAAGGAGTTGCGCCGGGAAGAGATTACGCAACAGTTGGAAAAGTTATTGGCTGCCGGCAAAGGAATTCAATTCAGGACCGGTAGTTTTCAGGATGCTTTACAAGAGGCTGAAGCGACGGGTAAACTGATCTTTTTGGATGGTTATACTTCGTGGTGTGCTCCTTGTAAAATGATGAATACTACTGTCTTCACCGATCCGGAAGTGGGGCACTTCTTTAACGAGCATTTTATCAATGTTAAATTTGATATGGAAAAGGGCGAGGGACGGGAGTTATTGAAGCGTTATGGGATGCAGGTATTTCCAACTTATTTATTGCTGGA
>OATP01001255.1_pt1 | contig 11085 bp, 10 predicted proteins | sample 1495041 | NCBI WGS metagenome assembly OATP01 (sample SAMEA2579972, study PRJEB22360) | human gut metagenome | biome: human gut; feature: human-associated habitat; material: faeces | place: Denmark | collected 2008/2010 | reverse complement strand
TAATAAAAAATTATTTATATAAGTTAATTTATATAATTTTATGCAGGATTGTGAATTTAATCATTAATCAATATTTTTTATCAGTATAAAAATTATATTGAAAATATGCGAAATACATATACCCATAAGGGGTATATGTATTGTAAATAGAGTGTTAATATAGTATATTTATAATCGATAAAAATGAATGAACTAGTGAGTGTCGGTATTTACCGAGCGTAAAAGAGGAAAATGGGTGAAAAACCCATACTATGCAAATAGCTGTAATGAGGAGCAAGGTTTCATTATAGGGTCACTGGGAAACTGGGAAGGCCGAAATGTTGCGATGAATCAGAGTCAGAAAGCCTGCTCTAAAGGCATGGTATGCATATGCTGTGCTTAATTTGGGTTAGTCGGGCGACTAACCTTTTTTCGTTCCCTAGCCTTTAAGCTTCATCGCTATATAAAAAGCTAGTACCATTAGTTTGTCATTTGAATTGTTGTTAGTGTTTAGAGAGTTTAGGAGGCGCCTATGGGCAAACGCTTTGTCAAACAATTGGGGCAATTTATTGTTACCTTGTTTGGCATCACATTTTTGACATTTTGTCTCACCTATTTAGCACCAGGTGACCCAGTAACGATGTTACTTGAAACGGCAGATACTATCGTATCTCAGGAGCTTATCGATGAAACTCGAGCTCAGCTTGGGTTAGATAAACCATTTGTAGTACAGTATGCAAACTGGGTCGTCAATGCCGCACAAGGTGATTTAGGGATGAGTTATTCTGCTAAAAAACCAGTAGTAGATCGTATGTTGGAGGCTTTACCAGGTACATTAATGTTAGCGGGTACGGCTTTAGTATTTACGCTGCTCTATGCATTGCCTGCAGGTATTATAAGCGCCTTAAATCGTAACAAATGGGTTGATTATGTGTTGAGATTTCTATCCTTCGTAGGCGTATCTATGCCTACGTTCTGGTTAGGTCTTGTACTGATTTACATCTTCGGTCTTAAATTGGGCCTTGTACCGATTGCATCCTCTCGAGTGACTGCGTCTGGTGTTATTTTGCCCGCTATTACTTTGGCAGTTGTTGTTGGGTCTAAATACATGCGTCAAGTGCGGCTAGTTATCCTTGAGGAAATGCAAAAGGATTATGTTATTGGCGCTCGTGCTCGCGGTGTTAGTGAGATAAAAATTTTATTCGGTCATATTTTACCTAATGCGGTGTTACCACTCATCACTATTCTTGGTGTTGTTATTGGTTGGTTACTAGGTGGTGTGGCAGTCGTAGAAATGGTATTCTCTTGGCCGGGACTTGGGAATATGGCAATTTATGCTATTACTATGCGCGATTATCCATTGATTGAAGGTTTTGTGTTGTGGGTTGCTTTAGCATATATGTGTATTAACGCATTGGTTGATGCATCATATATCTTATTAGACCCTAGATTGAAAAGGGAGAGAGCATAATGGCAGAATTTATTCAAAAACATAAATTGTTCTCTTTCTATAGTGGGTTGATGATTATCATTGTTCTCATCGCTATCTTTGCACCCTGGCTTGCACCGGGCGATGCTTTCACCTCAAATATAAGTCAGGCATTGCAAGCACCAAGCAGCCAACATTGGTTTGGTACAGATAAATTAGGACGTGATGTATTATCTCGTATCATTTATGGTACTCAATTATCCTTGTTCATGGGCGTATCCATCGTCGTTATCATGGTGAGCATTGGTACTATCATCGGTGCTATAGCAGGCTATTTTGGCGGTAAAGTTGAAATGGTTCTTATGCGTTTAGCAGACATCATGTTATCATTCCCTGGTATCGTATTGGCTATTGCTATTGCTGGTATTCTAGGTGGTAGCATTGTAAATACGATTTTAGCCTTATCTGTTGTAGGTTGGGCAAAATATGCTCGTATTGTACGTTCTATGACGCTCAAGGTGCGCGGTGAGGAATATGTAACGGCTGCTGTTATGATGGGCGCATCTACGACGGCCATCATCAGACGTCATATCATTCCTAATATTATGCCTCTCGTTATTACAACAGGTGCATTAGATATCGGGGCTATCATGATTGAGGTAGCAGGTTTATCCTTCCTTGGCTTTGGTGCTCAGCCACCGACTCCAGAATGGGGTCTTATGCTTAACGAGGGTCGCCAGTACTTGCAAACGAGTCCATGGCTCATGGCATTCCCTGGTATGTCCATCCTTATCGTGGTTGCTATTTTTAATCTTTGGTCTGACTCCTTACGAGATGTAGTGGATCCAAAAAATCAAGGATAAAATTGTTTTTACCTTCATAAATTTGAATCTTTATCTAGTGAAAGTTTCATTATGACTGGTAAGAAATTATGGTTTTTCCATCACAACTATTTTAGATAGTGATGATGTTAAATGTTTTTATGTTTTACATGTAGTTGTAAAAGGAGATTTTAAATGAAAAAATCTTGGAAAAAGGCCCTATTAGCAGGTCTTAGTATTGTAATGATGGGTTCCTTCATAGCTGGTTGTGGGTCTGATAATAATGGTGCTGCTAACAAAGATGTATTAAAAGTAGGCGTTACTAACTTCGCATCCACATTAGAACCTACAGAAAACTTCTTCGCATGGGTTGTAATGCGCTATGGTGTAGGTGAAACATTGGCTAAGTTTGACGAACAAATGAAACCTCAACCATGGATTGCATCTAAATGGGAAGTATCCCCAGACCATAAAACGTGGACTTTCACAATCAATGATAAGGTGAAATTCTCCAATGGTAAAAAAGTTGATGCAGCAGCTGTAAAGGCGTCTATTGAACGTGCTTTTGCAAAGTCTAATCGTGCGAAAACATTCTTCGAATATGACTCTATGGAAGCTAATGGTCAACAATTAGTTATTCATACAACAAAAGAATATCCTAATATGCCTGGCCTTTTAGCGGATCCGTTGTTCCTAATCGTTGACGTTCAAGCTGAAAAAGATGGCCGTAACTTTGCGAAGGAAGGTCCTATCGGTACAGGCCCATATGTAGTTAAATCCTTCACTAAAGAACGTGCTGAAATGGCTGCGAACGAAAACTACTGGGATGGTACAGTACCATTTAAAACTGTAGAAATTCCTTCCATCGATGACCCTAATACGCGTGCTTTGAGCTTACAATCTGGCGACGTAGATATGGCTGTTAACATCGGTCCTGGTGAAATTGGTTTATTCCAAGGCAATGATAAATTCAAAGTAGATGAAATCGCATCTCTTCGTGTCGTATTGGCCCGTATTAATCAAAAAGGTATTCTTGGGGATGACAAAGTTCGTGCTGCAGTTATCTCTGCAACAGACCGTAAAAACTATGCTGATGTATTGTTAAAAGGTACATTCATTCCTGGTTCCGCTCCAATTCCACCATCCATGGACTATGGTTTCAAAGACTTGAAAGATCCAAATGCATATAATCCTGAACGCGCTAAACAATTGTTAGCAGAAGATGGCTGGAAAGATACAGATGGCGATGGCATCCTTGATAAAGATGGCAAACCATTAACATTCAACTTCGTAGTATATAACTCTCGTGCAGAATTACCACTTTATGCAGAGGCTGTTCAAGCAGACCTTAAAAAGGTTGGCATCGATATGAAAATCAAAACAGTTGACTATAACTTGATCGATAAAATGGGTCAAGAAGGCGACTATGATATGCTTATCTCCAATATCGTAACAGCTAATACAGGCGATCCAATCTGGTTCTTGGCTAACTACTGGCACACTAATAACAATGGTTCCAACCCTCAAAATGGTTCTGGTTACTCCAATCCACAAGTTGACCAATTGTTAGATGCAGCTGAAACTGAATTCGACCCAGCAAAACGTCGTGATTATGCAATCCAAATTCAACAATTGTTGATGAATGATGGCGCTGCATTATTCTTAGGTTACCCTAAAACTAATATCGTTACAGGTTCTTACTTGAAAGGTGCTGTAATGTACCCAAGTGATTACTACTGGATTACTAACAAAATTACAAAATAGTGAGGAGCTATAATGGCAGAAAACATACTAACTGTAGAAAACCTTAACATTGCGTACCAAGGTGTGCCTGCTGTTATGGATGTAAACTTTACCTTGGAACGCGGTAAGGTGTTGACCATTGTAGGGGAATCTGGATCCGGTAAAACTACCGTGATCCGGGCCCTCATGGGCTTATTACCTGTAGGTGGTGAGGTTACAGACGGTACAATGATCTTTAACGGTCACGACCTTCGTACCCTATCTAAGTCAGAATGGAGAGCCATACGTGGTAAAGATATGGCGATGATCTTCCAAGATAGTGGTAGTGCATTAGATCCAATTGTTCGCATTGGTAAACAATTTAGAGAATTGTTTAAATCTCATATTGAAATCACCAATGATGAATGTGATCGACGAGCAATTGAGTTATTAGAATCTGTATCTCTTCCTAATGGAGCGGATATATTGCGCCGTTATCCACATGAATTATCTGGTGGTCAACGTCAACGTGTGGGGATTGCTATGGCGTTAGCCTTAGATCCAGCATTACTCATCGGTGACGAACCGACATCTGCTCTGGATGTAACGACACAATCTCAAGTGGTTATGCAAATGCTTGAGCTAGCCAAAGAGCATAATTCTGCAATCGTCATGGTAACTCATAACCTTGGTGTAGCAGCGTATATGTCTGACTATATTATTGTTATGAAAAAGGGCCGTGTTGTAGATGCTGGTACCCCACAAGACATTTTGGAAAATCCATCTAATGAATATACGAAACAATTAAAAGACGCTGTGCCAACATTGGGAGGAGGTCGTTACATTGACTAATTATGCAGTAGAAATTAAGAATGTATATAAACGATTCCCACTTCCTACTGGTGGTGAGCTCGAAGCATGTAAGGATATTAATATAACTCTCGAGAAAGGTCAGTCCCTTGGTATTGTAGGGGAATCTGGCTCTGGGAAAACTACATTGGTTCGTATGATCATGAAGATGCTTCCTATTACGGAAGGTGAGATTTATGTAGATGGTGTAGAGATTCAACATATGAACTCTGAACAAACGAAAGAATATCGTAAAAAGATTCAAATGGTATTCCAAGATCCATCTGCAGCTTTTAACCCACGCATGAAGGTTAAAGACATCATCCTTGAGCCACTTTATAATTTTGGCCTTCTTGAAAAGGGAAAAGAAGAACAAATCGCAGGTGACTATCTGGAAATGGTAGATCTACCACGTGAGTTTATGCATCGCTATCCTCATGAAATGTCTGGTGGTCAACGCCAACGTGTTGCCATTGCTCGTGCTATCGTTTTAGAGCCTGAAATCCTCGTACTAGATGAGGCTACTAGTGCCCTAGACGTATCTGTACAAGACTCCATTGCGTATCTATTGGCGCGTTTACAAAAAAAGAAAAATTTAACATACCTATTTATTGCTCATGATATTGCCTTCATTCGTACAATGTGCCACAAGGTGGTTGTAATGTACAAAGGCGCTATCGTTGAAGAGTTAGATGCTTTCCACTTGGCGGATGCAAAACATCCATATACAAAGGTTTTATTGAGCTCCATCTTTGAAATTGGTCAAGATCATAAGCCGCTTACCTTGGATGAGGCTGCATTAGAAGCTTAATAGGAAAATTTACTTTCAACATTTTAAAAGCATAGATCTGAAATGTAGAGATTTACATCGGATAGGTAAACTTAAAATAGCAGTTAGTTTTGAGACTAACTGCTATTTTTTTATGCAACGTTAAGATATGAAATTTATTGATAGATATATTGAAATGTTTCTCGAAATATACATTGTGTTAACACCTAATCTATAGTATAGTTGACTGTATAAAATATACCCCTATGGGTATAACAAGATATGCTCATATGAAGTGATGTACATAGATTCTCTCTATATTAACTATTGTGAAAGCAGGTTATATTTACTAGATTATGTTAATGCAACACATAGTGAGTATCTGAGCATAATAGATAGTTAATGTGTGTAGAAAGGTTAGGTGTATAAATGAAAGGATTACGCAAGACTTTACTAATTGGTATGACCCTTGGTATGACAGTACTCGGAACTGTTGGCTGTATGAATCAAGATTCTTCTTTATCTAATGATGTATTAAAGGTAGGGGCTATTAACTTTGCTGGCACATTAGAACCAACAGAAAATTATTTTAGTTGGGCCGTTGTACGCTTTGGTGTAGGTGAAACACTTATCAAGTTTGATGATCAAATGAAGGCAACCCCATGGCTAGCTACTTCTTGGAAACAAGGAGATGATAAGTTGACGTGGACTTTCATCATCAATGATAAAGTCAAATTTTCAAATGGTAATAAATTGACAGCTGAGGCGGTAAAAGCATCTTTAGAACGGACCTTTGCTAAGAGTAAACGAGCAAAAACGTTCTTTAATTATACGGAAATTACTGCTAACGGTCAGGAGTTGACCATCAAGACTGACAAGGAATATTATAACTTGCCCAACTTGTTAGGTGATCCATTGTTCTTGATTATGGACGTAACAGCAGAAGCGAATGGTCGTGATATTGCAAAGGACGGTCCTATTGGTACTGGTCCATATGTAGTATCTTCTTTCACAAAAGAGCGTGCCGAACTAAAACGTAACGATAATTACTGGGACGGTAAGGCTGGCTTTACTAAGGTTGAAATCCCATCTATTAATGATGCAAATACGCGTGCTATGGCGTTACAATCTGGTGATGTAGATATGGCTATTAGCATTGGACCTGGCGAATATAGTATCTTCCAAAATGATAAGAACTTCACTATCTACGAAATGGCTTCCTTGCGTGATGTATTTGTTCGTATGAGTCAAAAGGGGAAACTACAAAATCCAAATCTTCGTGCAGCCCTCATTGCAGCAGCAGATCGCGAGTCTTATGCAAAAAATCTCATGAAGGATACGTTTGTGGCTGGTAAAGCTCCATTGCCACCATCTATCGACTATGGCTTTAACCAATTACGGGATCCTAATAAATATAATATAGAGCGCGCTAAAGAATTACTTAAACGGGAAGGTTATGAAGATACGAATGGTGATGGCATTGTCGATAAAGATGGTGAAAATCTAGTACTTGATTTTTATGCCTATACAACTCGTCCTGAGTTGCCATTATATGCGGAAGCATTGCAAGCGGACTATAAGAAAATCGGTGTAGATTTACGAATTAAAATCGTAGATTATGCTGTCATCGACACATTAGCTCAATCTGGTGATTATGATATGATTATATCTAGTATTGTAACCGCTAATACTGGTCAACCAGTATGGTTCTTGAAACAATATTGGGGGACAGGCGTTGAAACTAATGGCTCTGGCTTCTCCAATCCTCGTTTCGATGAATTGTTGGCTCTTGGTGAAAGCAGTAACGATCCAGTGGTGCGTCGTAATGCGGTTATCAATGCTCAACAACTGATGTTAGATAACGCTGTAGCCTTATTCCTTGGATACCCTAAAATCAATATTGTAGGTAATAAACATATTGATGGTATTAAGATAACACCGTCTGAATATTACATCATCACAAAAGATTTGAAAAAGAAATAAAGTTTGATGCTTACATAAAAATAAAAGGACTAGCTTACACGGGCTAGTCCTTTGTGTTATCTAACTATTATTTTTTCTCTATTACGTCTAAGTCCGCCATATTAACTGCATTGGCCTTACTAATCATTTTATTATACTTGGTAAATAATTGCGTATAAGCTTCGCCATATGACGAGTTGATAATGATGTAGTTGCGTGCCTCTGCCACAAATTCTTTTACTGAGTCTTGATACTCTCTTACTGCATTTTGTACTTCTGGTGTAGTACCAGGTTGTAATTTATTGAGGCGTTGTGTAATTTGTTGTAAGTTTGATTCTACCTTTTGGGTGTCTGTATTCCCATCTGGATCAATAAGGTCAATAGTTTGTGCGGTTATGAGATTTATCTCTATAAAGTTAACCGCATTTTCCCGTTTTTCTCCCTGATACTCAGTCATGCGCTCGTTATAAAGCTCATTATTACGGTTATCTAAAGCTAAGTCTAATGCATTATATGTAGCATAGAACTGTTCAGCTAACGGTACATATTGAGCGGCTAGCTCATCGCTGCCTTTATAATTATCCTTTTCGTAACGACGTTCTACATAGTAAGATTGCAACTGATCTGCAATAGGAATAATTTGATCAAGCACTACGAGGACATCATTTGTCGCTTGGTTTACATCTTCGTAGGGCGTTGAACTATCTTGTTTTGCTACCTCTAATGCAGCTTTAAGTTCCTTATATTTAGGTAAGGTAATCGTCGTATTATGAGAACCATTGCGCAACTCTTCAAGCGTTGGTTGTAATTGGCTAGCATAGGCTACACTGTACGAGTTATATGCATCTAATGCAACAATATAAGGTCGTATGGCGTTGATTTTATCGTCAACGGTTGATCGATATAAAATTGTCGTTGTATTGGATGATAAGAGTGTATACACCCCATAGATCCCACCACCGATAATAGCAGCACCAAGCACAATGGCTGCTATTAACTTGATGTACCCCTTTTTCAACTGCGCACGCTCCTTGAAAACACACTAACTCTTTTGGATCCATTTGGACAGACTAATGCCCTAAGAGTAATTATTTACATTATATCACAACTTTACGTGGCAAAAAAGACGTATAGATACGATAATTATAAGGAATAGATGAAAATGTTAGATTTGAACATGTATTTATATTTATAATTAACGATTAAACGATGAATGAGTCTGTAAGCTGTTATAAAAATATACTTTTAAAAGTAAAACTATATACTCTCTAGACGTTGCAGCTGCGGCTGGTATAATAGCAAGTATAGTATTCATTATATGGGGAGTTCGTTATGTCAGAATCGAATCATTTAATCAATTTTGCTACATCTTCGGAACTTATTGCTAATGGGGAAGGGCGTAATGTGCTATCTGCCATTGAGGACGGATTACGCAGTTGTGATGAGTTTTTAATATCAGTAGCTTTCAATTGTATATCCCGCTATAGTCGTATATAATAATATTAAAAGATTTGTATTTTTCGATATAATCAAAGAAAGGAGTACAACATGTCAAATTTTATCACTCCTAAAGAATTATTAGCTTGTTTCGATGAGGTCATCATTTTAGATGCTAGAGGGTATCAAGATTATAAAAAAGGCCATATTAAGGGGGCTTATGCGGTAGATTTAGACAAGGATTTGACTGGTCCTTTAGGCGAGCATGGTGGTCGTCATCCATTGCCAGATATGGAACAGTTAGCTCATACCTTTGAGTCTTATGGCATCACTCGTAACTCAAAGGTTGTAGTATATGATTCGTGGCTATTCTTAGCGGGCCGTCTTTGGTGGACGTTACGTTACATGGGCTTAACAGATGTACGCGTTTTATCCGGTGGTATTGAACGATGGGTTCGAGAGGGCCATCTCTTAACTAAAGAGCCGACCCCGTTACCTGCTGAACCATCTATTTTTAACTACGAGTTGCAAACGGATATGGTTATGAGTCGCGATGAGGTGCTCAAGGCTAGTGAAAGCGGAGATCATGTTATTATTGATGCTCGTGCGCCATTCCGTTATGATGGATCTCAAGTGGATACGATGGATGGTATGACAGGGCATATTCCTGGGGCTGTTAATCATTTTTATGAAAGTGGCTATACCGTAGATGGTCCTAAATCCTTGAAAGATTTAGAGGCTGAGTATTACAACGAAATCTACCAAAATAGGCCAGTTGTAACGTACTGTGGGTCTGGTGTGACTGCCTGCAATGCGTTGTTAACCATGAGTGAAGTAGGACTTGAATCTGCTTTATATGTTGGTAGTTCTAGTGACTGGGTAACGTATGAAGGCTTCCCGCTTAGTACAGGTGTAGAAACATTAAACTAACTTAGGAGGGCGAATGAATCTATTAAAACAATTACTAACAGTCGTTGCCTTTGGTTATTTGTGTTATCACATCTATACCTTTGGACCTGGTATGTTTAATGTAACTGTATTAGTGATTCTTGTCTTGTCGGCGGTGGCTAACTATTTCCGTGAGAAACGTGAAAGTGATCTTAAAGCCAACGAAAACGCCCGTAAGGCTCGTGCAGAAGCAAGACATGCTAAGAAACATAAAAAGCAGTAGTATTGCTAACATATAATCTTTAGATTAGCTTACATTAAGCAAAAACTTGACGTATATTCTATGTGAAAGAGACTTTCACCAAGTTAAATACGGTGAATACTATTAGATTGATGCGAAGTATTATAAAGAAGTATTATAAAGGAGTAAGAATTGAAATTAATTTCTTGGAATGTAAACGGCCTCCGCGCCGCTGTAACAAAGGGTTTCATGGAATCCTTTAATGAATTAGATGCAGATATTTTCTGCCTGCAAGAAACAAAATTGCAACCCGATCAAATTTCTTTGGAGTTGCCAGGGTATGAGCAATATTGGAATAGTGCAGTTAAGAAAGGCTATAGTGGCACGGCTGTATTCACGCGTATTAAGCCATTGTCCGTAACTAATGGCATCGGTATTGAAGAACACGATCAAGAGGGCCGTGTTATCACTGCTGAATACGATAATTTCTATTTGGTATGCTGTTATACACCGAATAGCCAACGTGAATTAGCTCGCCTTGATTATCGTATGACTTGGGAAGATGCATTCCGCAATTATCTACTTGAATTAGATAAGAAAAAGCCTGTCATTCTATGTGGTGATCTCAATGTAGCACACCAAGAAATTGACCTAAAAAATCCTAAGACGAACCGTAAAAATGCAGGCTTCTCCGATGAAGAGCGTGCAAAGATGACAGAACTCTTAGGGGCAGGCTTTACAGATACATTCCGTCACCTCTATCCAGATGCTATTGAGCAATACAGCTGGTGGTCCTACATGGGGAAAGCTCGTGAACGGAATACAGGATGGAGAATTGACTATTTCATCACATCCAAACGCCTTGATGATAAAATTCAAGAAGCGAAGATTCATCAACAAATCTTTGGCTCCGATCACTGTCCAGTAGAATTGGTTATTGATTTATAAAATTTCAGTGAATGTAAAAGCACAGCCTCATCTACGGATG
>OATP01001254.1_pt1 | contig 11094 bp, 4 predicted proteins | sample 1495041 | NCBI WGS metagenome assembly OATP01 (sample SAMEA2579972, study PRJEB22360) | human gut metagenome | biome: human gut; feature: human-associated habitat; material: faeces | place: Denmark | collected 2008/2010 | reverse complement strand
CAAGCGGATCATCGCCAAACGGGTACGCTCGCCACCCGACAGGACTTTCACCTTCTTATCGGAGGCCTCGCCGCCAAACATGAAAGCACCTAGGATATCCCGTATCTTCAAACGGATATCCCCTTGGGCTACGTAATCGATCGTATCGAAAACGGTAAGGTTCTCGTTCAATAGCTGCGCTTGGTTCTGGGCGAAGTAACCGATCTTCACGTTATGGCCTAATTGGAGCTTTCCGGTGAAATCGGCAATCTCTCCCATGATACATTTCACCAAGGTAGATTTACCCTCGCCGTTCTTTCCGACGAAAGCTACTTTATCGCCCCGATTGATTGTCAAGGTCACATGGTCGAAGATCAGATGATCGCCATAACGCTTCGCCACCTCCTCACAGATCACCGGATAGGAGCCGGAACGGGGAGCGGGCGGGAATTTCAGTCGCAGCATGGCTGTATCCACATCATCTACCTCGATACGTTCCACCTTCTCCAATTGCTTGATGCGGGATTGTACCTGTACGGACTTCGTGGCTTTATAACGAAAACGCTCGATGAAAGCTTCGGTATCGGCCAGTTTCTTCTGTTGGTTCTCGTAAGCGCGTAGCTGCTGCTCGCGGCGTTCGCGGCGAAGTACGACGTACTCCGAATATTTTACCTTATAATCGTAGATGTTCCCCAACTCAATCTCAAGGGTACGAAACGTGGTATTATCGATAAAGGCACGGTCGTGCGAGACTAAGATCACGGCGTTGGCACGGGTAGCGATAAAGTTCTCCAGCCATTGGATGGACTCGATGTCCAAGTGGTTCGTCGGCTCATCCAGTAGCAAGACATCCGGCTGGCGGAGCAAAAGCTTAGCTAGTTCGATACGCATACGCCATCCACCGCTGAACTCGGACGTCGGGCGATCGAAGTCCTCACGGGAGAAACCTAACCCGATCAACGTACGTTCCAGCTCGGCGTGATAATTATTGCCGCCCATCATCTGAAAATGCTCGGTCAAATAAGTGACACGGTCTATCACCTTTTGATAACCTTCCGACTCGTAATCCGTACGCTCCGCCAATTGGGTATTCAAGCGGTTGATCTCCTCCTCCATCTCATGGATATGCTCGAAAGCGCACTCCGCCTCCTCCCGAACCGTACGGGTATCCACCAATTGCATGTGCTGGGGCAGGTATCCGATCGTGACCTCCTTCGGCACGCTAACGGTTCCCGATGTGGGTGATTGCAGACCGGCGAATATCTTCAACATCGTCGATTTACCCGCTCCGTTCTTGCCCACTAGGGCGATACGGTCCTTCTTGTTTACCACAAATGAAATGTCATCAAAAAGCGTGAAACCGCCAAACTCAACTGTTAGTCCTTCAACCGAAATCATACTGTCTCTTTAATTTATGACCGCAAAGATACAACAGTTCAAGGTTTACTCACAAACTTTTCAATTAATATCAGCACATCCTTATGCAACGGAAGGGCCGGATCGGTATAGGTAGCCATCTGTTTTTGCTGATCCATCGTATCGCAAGTCTTCATCAGATGGTTCATATTCCCGATCAAATGGTAATCGGCCGAAGGTTGGGATCGCTTCAATAGTTCGGCGTCTTTTACGGATACTTGCATATCCTTATCCCCTTGCAAGATCAACACCGGGACTTTTAGTTTCTTGATGATTTCCTGCGGATTATACGTATACCATGAGATCATATAAGGCTGTACCGACGAGCGGAACAGGGCTTGCAAACCGATCGGCACGTCCGGTACGAGCTTCCCTTCCTTCAAGGACGTGTTTATGGATCTCACCATATTCCGGATCACTTCCGGTTGACCGGCCATCTGTTCCTCTATGATCTCATGAGCGGGACGCCCCGCACCCGCCACCGAAATGTATCCTTTCACTTTCGGATTATCCACCGAAGCCGCCATACCGACCAACGCTCCCTCGCTATGCCCCAACACATAGATTCCGGAGATCCGTTTGTCCTTGCTTAAATAATCGATCCAGCCTCGTGCGTCCTTGATCCCGTCCTCGAAACGCATGGAATACTCATCCTTTCCGGCCGAGGCGCTCGAAGCGATACCCCGCTTATCATAACGCAGGGAAGCGATACCCTTCCCTGCCAGCCCTTCCGCCAAATATCTCAAGGAATTATTCTTACCCGGCAAGGCGGCGGAGTTCCCGTCCATATCCGTAGGGCCGGAGCCGGGGATGATCAATACCACAGGATAACCGGACTCCTGATTGGGAGTTACCATCTTCCCTTTTAATACCCCGGTAGACGTATTCAACACCACCGGACGCTCATTCAACCGTACAGGCAACTGGGGCAGACCAGACAAGGATACGAGAAGAAAGCAAACGAAAGCTATCAGTTTCTTTTTCATAACGGAATCAATTTATATACTTAAAGCACACATGAGACATACAATCTCAGTATCCGCCAAATGTAACTAAAAAAGGGGAAAACCTCTCGGCCTTCCCCCTTCTTTATCTAACATCTTTATAGGAAATTAATAACCCGGATTCTGTTTCAAGTTCGGATTCTTATCCATGCTTGTTTGAGGAATCGGCAAGTAACGGTTACGAGAAGAGAACTGGCGAGTCTCAATAACAGCCGTACCCGTGATTTCCGCACGTTTAGTAGGCTCAGACTCCCCATAATTAATCGTTCCTGTAACACGTAACAAATCACCATTCATGACTTTCTCGGCAAGCATCTTTCCATCTTCCTGCCAACGGACGATGTCCGCACGGCGCAAGCCTTCGCCGGCCAACTCTACCGTACGCTCACGACGGATCAATTCACGAAGTTTATCCTTCGTCCCATATTTAGCCTTATCCACTTCCCCCATTCCTACACGCTGGCGGATCTGGTTCAAATAACCATAGATCTCATCAGAAGGACCGCTCAGCTCATTCGCGGCCTCCGCATACGTCAATAGAACCTCCGCATAACGGAATACGATCGGACAAGCTCCCGAACTCCAAACATCTCCATATTGATCCATCGGATCCAAGTATTTCGCCCAAGTCAAAGCACTCTTGGAAGCATTATCTGTATAAGTCGGGAAGTTCTTGTTGACAGTACCATCTTGAAGTTTCTCATCCAAAGTATTCAAGACATCACCTCTCCAGTCACGTCCCGGATATAAAATGGTCATGGCCATACGAGGGTCGCGATTCGCGAACGGATGCTTTGCGTCATAAGTCTTCGACTCTTCTTTCGTCAATCCATCTGACATTTCATACATATCCACCAAATTCTGGGTCGGGACGATAGAAGACCAACCTTGGTCAACATTATTATACATTTGCCCGATGGTTCCCAATCCGTCCAACGTCTCAATATTCTGATCCGCTAGGATTATCTCTTTAGAATCCACTCCCGATACCTTAAAAAGATTCGTATAATCCGGATCCAACTCATACTGCTTCAAATCAATGATTGCCTTAGCTGCGTCTTTTGCCTTTTGCCAATCACCATAATACAAAGCCTCACGCATCTTGATAGCTAAAACAGCACCTTTAGCGATATAGCCACGAGCCTCCGGAGCCTCCGCAATCCCAGCTAAGGCCTCGTCTAAATCCTTAGCTATATAATCGCGTACCTCTTGTTCCGTATTACGTTCCACTTTAGCCTCGTCCGCACTTGAATAAGAACTAATAATAGGCACACCACCATACCACCAATTCATCAAGAAATACTTATAAGCACGGATCGCTTTAGCTTGAGCCACATAATTAGCTTTTACAGCGTCACTAGAAAACGTCACCTTGTCTACATTCTCCAAGAATGTATTCGCCTTACGAATCGACTTGTAATCATAAAGGATCTGCCCAGGATTAGAACTAGACAATGACCCATCCCCCCACGGGCGGAATCCTTCCCAAGGGAAATTATTATAGCCTATATCTGAGCCACAATCCAGATAAAGCAACGTATTTCCATCTAGCAAATCCTTATAACAGCCTACTATGAAGCCCTTCGCATCCGCCTCTGTCTGCCATGTGGTAGAAGGAGCCAACTGATCCTTAGGCACCGTATCCAGAAAATCCGAACACGAAGTAGATAACGCAGCCATACCAGCCGCCAACATATATATTGATAATCGTTTCATAAAATCTTCTATTTAAATGGTCTTAACTAATTAGAATGTCACATTTACGCCAAAAGAATTTGTCATCACTAATGGGTAGCTAGACAAACGGGAACTAACCGTCTCCGGGTCTACGTTCAATGGCATAGAATCTATCGTAAACAAATTCTCCGCAGAATAATAAACACGTACATTCAACAAACCGATAGCGTTCAGCACACTCTTTGGAAGCGTATATCCCAATTGCAATGTCTTCAGACGCAGGTAACTGGTATTAATTACCCAGAAATCAGACATCACGTTAGAAGCCTCACTCGGAGATTTTCTAGACTCCGCTACACGCGGCATACTTGCATTGGTATTTTCCGGTGTCCAGCTATCCAGCCATGCAGTAGAAGGATGTCCGGCACTACCCGAGAACTCACCAAACGCTTCTTTCGTAAACGCAGGGCCTACATTAGCCGCACCGGTGAAGTTCAAAGTCAAGTCAAATGCTTTATAGCCTACATTCAAGTTCAAACCAAATGTAACAACTGGATTGATAGTCTTAGACAATACACGGTCATCCGCATCCAGCTTTCCATCTCCATTCGTATCTACATAACGTAAATCACCGGCTTGGAAATCCTGTCCGAACGGGTAGCCGTCTTTTCCTTTATAGGTATCCATCCATTGTTGTGCCTCCGCGTCAGATTGGAAAAAGCCATCAGCCTTATATACATAGTAAGAATCGATTGGCTTTCCAACAAAACGCCACAAATCACCGTCATCAGGATTTGTCATACGGTCTACACCTCCTAAATCCTCGATCTTGTTCTTATTATAGGCCATATTTCCCATCACATTCAATGACCAGTCATTCCACTTATTGTTATAACCTAGCTGTACCTCGACACCTCGGTTACGCATAGAACCCACGTTGTCGAAATAAGGATCCAAGCCAAACTCAGTCGGGACCGGTACCTCCATGATGATATCCGTAGTCTTGCGATCATAGTAATCAAACGTGAAAGTCACATGATTAATAATCGCATCCAAGCCAATACCCCAAGTCGTAGATTTCTCCCATGACAAATCCTCGATACGATAGGCTTTCTGGTAATATCCCGTCGTCAAGTTGCCTCCCATAGGATAATTGCCATCCAAATTATAAGTCTGCATCCAAGGATAATATTGGTTCTCCCAAGGATTCGATTTATTCAAGGCGTCTTGATTACCTAACATACCCCAAGAAGCACGAATCTTCAAACTGCTCAACCAATCATGCGTACTTTCCATAAACTCCTCCTCGCTGATACGCCAAGCACCGGAGAAAGAAGGGAAATATCCCCAACGATGTCCCGGAGCAAAACGAGAGGAAGCATCCGCACGGAAGTTTGCCTCTAATAAATATTTTCCCGCAAAATCATAATTAATACGCCCAAAATAGGAAAGCATGGCAAGCTCTCGGCTCAAACCATCATTTGTTTGTGTAGAAGCCCCACCGGCATCCATATCATTCAGGCTATTACTCGGGAAATTATTCCTCTGCATCTGATTCTTGCTAACCTCATACTTCTCCGCATGATAACCTACCATCACTTTCAAGCCATGTTGACCAAAGTTCTTGCTGTAATTCAGCAAAGCATCGAAATTATAACGTTTCCAATTCACGAAGCGTTCAACCAAGGAAGTGGTACGAGACGCAGATGCCGGATCATCCGGTATGCTCAGAACTCGCTCCGTATGACGTTGGTCCTCGTTCACATAGGCACCCGTCACAGTAGCCTTCAGCCCATCAATAATATCATAATCAACAGAAAGTGCCCCCGTAAAATTCTGATTACAATTATCCACCGTCTGCCCGGAATCCAACCATGCGATAGGGTTACCATCGTTAGTTTGTCCGTATTTGCCATCCTTATCCTTGACAGGAATCATCGGGCTAATAATATTCAATTGACGGATAATCTGGTCGGAAGAACCACCATAATAGCTAGCATTCGGATCCGAGAAGTCATTCTTGATGAAAGACATGTTCATCCGAACAGCCAGTTTCTTCGTCAACTGCATATCCAGATTCGTACGTCCGTTAAACTGTTTACGATCTGAGTTAGGAAGGATACCCGTCTGCCCTAAATATCCGGCCGAAGCCATATACTTCACGTTCTCCGCACCTCCTGTAATACTAACATTGTGCTTATGCAACAAACCTGTCCGATAAGCCTCATCATTCCAGTCCGTATTAGGATGTCCGTAAGGATCAGAGCCATCTTCAAACATCCGGATGTCCTCGTCACTATAACGTCCCGGCTCGAAACGATTCCACAAACGTGCGTAATCGGCTGAGCTGACACGATCAATCATGGAAGTAGCTTTCGAGGCACCCACATATCCGTTATAAGAAATACGAGGAGCACCCGTCTTACCACGTTTTGTCGTGATCAAGATAACACCATTAGAAGCCTTCGAACCGTAAATAGCGGCGGAAGAAGCGTCTTTCAATACAGAAATACTCTCAATATCATTCGGATCGATATCATTCATAGAGCCACTCTCGATACCATCGATCAAGATATATGGGCTGGCAGAGTTCATAGTACCGACACCACGGATACGGATCGTACTACCATCCTGTCCCGGACGGCCTTGACCCGAGGTAACGGTTACACCCGGCATCATACCTTGAAGACCGGAAGACACGTTGGAGATAGGACGGCTTGTCAACTCCTTGCTATCCAATTGGGCTACCGCTCCCGACAAGTTCGCCTTCTGTTGCGTACCATAACCGACAACGATCACCTCATCTAATTTCTGGGTATCTTCCTGCAAGGACACATTGATGGAAGGCTCTCCATTATATTTGAATTCTTGAGTTAGATAACCGATAAAGGATACTTGGATCACATCCCCATTCTTCACATCCAACACGAAATTACCATTCATGTCGGTTACAGTACCATTCGTAGTACCTTTTACAACTATTGACGCTCCGGCCACAGGGCCAAAACTGTCACTAACCGTTCCCTTCAAACTACCTTCTTGCTGGGAAATACCTACCCTCGGAGTTATCGCCGCACGATCAGAAGCATGAACCACACCTCCGGAACAAAACGCTGCAGACAATAGAACAAAACTGACAGGTCTTACAATTTTCAACATAAGAATCGTTTTTTGTTTATTAAATAGCTGTTACTATTATAAGACTTAAGGCATACTATTTTAGATCTCGTTTCTTATAATATTCACTCTTCTAAATCATTAATGTATAATTATAAATCCTCGGTTAACTACCATGAAAGCACTTCTTCATCGTTCTGGCGGAACTTATAATCATTAGACGCAGCAAATATAGCACTATTTTTAATTATAAAACAAAAAAGACTAATTTTTTGCATACGAATCTAAAACAACACCACCTAGTTATTAAAATATTTAACAAACAATCTTTCCAACCATAATCTTTTTTAGTATGGAGCTATGGACATCAAAGAGGTATATGGTTTGAAATTCAAACATGAAGTTAGTGTATATGAGTAATAAACGGAGTTCCGCCAGAACTACGTACTTAATAGAAGCTTGATTAATATTAAGGCACTTATTCCATTTATTCCTTTATAACCACTATTTATCATGAAAAAGTTGTTATCTTCGTCCCTTGTAATAACTAATTATTAAATTATGAAAAAGAAAAGCTTAACTTTATTACTAGCGACTACGGTGGCAAGTAGTATCCTATTTTCGTCCTGTATAGGATCTTTTGGTTTAACAAACAAACTTTTAACGTGGAATAGAAGCATCGACAGTAAGTTTGTTAATGAGCTAGTGTTCATTGCTTTCTGGATTGTCCCGGTTTACGAGATTTCCGCTTTGGCTGATGTCCTTGTGATCAACTCTATCGAATTTTGGAGCGGAAGTAATCCTGTAGCAGATGTAGGTAACGTTAAAACAATCGATGGTAAAGACGGCGTTTATACCGTAGAAACAAAAGTTGACGGATACCATATCCAAAAGGAAGGCGATGAGAAAGCGGTTGACTTAGTTTTCAACGAGGCTGACCAAAGCTGGAATGTAGAAGCTAACGGAGAAAGCACAAAATTATTAAAATTCAATGGTGATGACGAAGTTGTCATGTATTTACCCGATGGCAAGGAAATGAATGTCGAGCTAAACCAAGCAGGTGTTTTAGCTTTCCAACAGGTAGCTGACGGATATTCTTACTATGCAGCTAAATAATTGAAAATTGAGAATTGAGAATTAGAAGTGACTCTACGTAATTTTCAATTCTCAATTCTCAATTCTCAATTCCCCAGTGCTAATCTAAATAAAATACAATGAATATGAACTCTATCAAAAAAATGATGCTTTCCGGAGCATTAGGTTGCCTTATTTCCGGAATGGCTTATGCGGACGGTTCTTCACCCCAACCCGTAAAACCTTATTGGCAAGACATTCAAGTCGTAGCCGTAAACAAGGAAAAACCCAGAAGCTCCTTCATGAGTTATGCGGACCGAGAAACCGCCCTCACCTCTCGATTTGAGAAAAGCCCGTACTATTCCCTATTAAACGGTACTTGGAAATTTTTCTTTGTCGACTCTTACAAAGATCTTCCTCAAAATATCACAGATCCTTCCGTTAATACCTCTTCATGGGATGATATAACCGTTCCCGGAAACTGGGAAGTACAAGGACATGGCGTAGCCATTTATACGAATCATGGTTACGAGTTTAAACCCAAAAATCCCCAACCCCCTTTATTACCGGAAGCGAATCCGGTTGGCGTATACCGCAGGGACATCGAGATACCCGCAAATTGGGATAACCGGGATATTTATTTACACATCGGCGGAGCTAAATCCGGCCTTTACGTATATTTAAACGGGAAAGAAGTGGGTTATAGCGAGGATTCCAAAAATCCCGCCGAGTTCTTGATCAATAAATACCTGCAACCCGGAAAGAATGTACTTACATTAAAGATATTCCGTTGGAGCACCGGTTCTTATTTGGAATGTCAGGATTTCTGGAGAATGAGCGGTATCGAACGTGACGTATTCCTTTGGTCTCAACCCAAGGCCAGTATTCAAGATTTCCGTGTCGTCTCAACTTTGGACGATACGTATACGAATGGAATCTTCAAACTGGCGGTAGACTTAAAGAATCATACCCAAGAAACAAAAAACTTAAATGTCGGATATGAGCTTTTGGACGCAAAAGGTAATCTTATGGCCTCCGAGGCTAATGATATATGGGTAAGTCCTGCAAGTCCTCAAACAGCATCTTTTGAGTATGATTTAAAGAACGTAGCCCCTTGGAGTGCCGAGCACCCGAATCTATACAAATTATTGATGACAATAAAAGAAGATGGTAAGGTAATCGAGGTAGTTCCATTCAACGTTGGTTTCCGCCGGTTCGAGATGAAGCAAATCGACCAAGCAGCGGAAAACGGAAAACCTTATACGGTCTTATTATTCAACGGACAACCGGTGAAGTTCAAGGGAGTCCATATCCACGAGCATAACCCGGAAACCGGACATTACGTTACCGAGGAACTCATGCGTAAGGATTTCGAGCTGATGAAGCAAAACAATATCAACGCTGTCCGCCTATGCCACTATCCGCAAGACCGTAAATTCTATGAACTCTGCGACGAATACGGATTGTATGTTTACGATGAGGCAAATATCGAGTCTCACGGTATGTATTACAGCCTGAAAAAAGGCGGCACTTTGGGTAATAATCCGGAATGGCTGATCCCGCATATGGACCGTACGATGAATATGTACGAACGAAACAAGAATTATCCGAGCGTTACTTTCTGGTCACTCGGAAACGAGGCTGGAAACGGATACAACTTCTATCAAACTTATTTGTATCTGAAAGACAAGGAAATAAATAGCATGAATCGTCCGGTGAACTACGAACGTGCCCTTTGGGAATGGAATACGGATATGTACGTACCTCAATACCCAAGCGCTGAATGGCTAGAGGAAATCGGACGTAAGGGTAGTGATCGTCCGGTAGCTCCTTCGGAGTATTCACATGCGATGGGTAACTCTTCCGGTAACTTATGGGATCAATGGAAAGCGATCTATAAATACCCGAACCTGCAAGGCGGATTTATCTGGGACTGGGTGGACCAAGGTATCTTGGAAAAAGATAAGAATGGACGTGAATATTATACCTATGGTGGTGACTATGGAGTAAACGCCCCTAGTGACGGAAACTTCCTTTGCAACGGTATAGTAAACCCAGATCGTACCCCGCATCCCGCTATGGCAGAGGTTAAATACGCCCATCAAAATATCGGGTTTGAGGCGATCGATTTAGCGAACGGTTTATTCCGCGTCACGAACCGTTTTTATTTCACGAACCTAAAGAAATATATGGTCCACTATAGCGTAACAGCCAATAATAAAGTTGTACGCTCCGGTAAAGTCTCTTTGGACATAGAACCTCAAGCTTCTAAGGAATTTACGGTTCCCGTAGGCAACTTAAAGCCACAAGCCGGTACGGAATATTTCGTAAACTTCAACGTAACGACCGTAGAAAAAGAGCCGTTAATCCCTATCGGACACGAAATCGCTTGCGATCAATTCCGCTTACCGATCGAAAACCCCAAGAAGACGTTTAAGACCAGCGGCCCTAAATTAACGGTTTCAACCAATGGAGATAACTTATCGGCATCCTCCTCAAAGGTAAACTTCGTGTTTAACAGGAAGACAGGAATCGTTACTTCTTATAAAGTGGATGGTACGGAATATTTCAGCGAGGGTTTCGGTATCCAACCGAACTTCTGGCGTGCGCCGACCGATAACGATTACGGAAACGGTATGCCAAAACGCTTGCAAGTCTGGAAGGAAAGCAGCAAGAACTTCAACGTGACAGACGCTACCGTCACTATGGATGGCAATAACGCCGAGGTTAACGTGAACTATTTATTGCCGGCAGGAAATCTATACATTGTTAATTATACGATCTATCCAAGCGGAGCCGTAAATGTGGCCGCCCGTTTCACATCCAC
>OATP01001225.1_pt1 | contig 11315 bp, 5 predicted proteins | sample 1495041 | NCBI WGS metagenome assembly OATP01 (sample SAMEA2579972, study PRJEB22360) | human gut metagenome | biome: human gut; feature: human-associated habitat; material: faeces | place: Denmark | collected 2008/2010 | reverse complement strand
GGTAAAAGACTCACCTTCCGTCTCCGATTGCATGATATTGCTTCCGACCCCGACATTCAGCATGTGTTTATCTATCGTCTTATTATAAGCCAGTGTCAAATTACCGTCAAACCGGTCACTCCGGGAATTTACCAGATAATAACTCCCCTTCTTTTTCGGATCCGTTTCTGTACTGTAATCCAGTGATTCCGGAGATTTAAACAAATCCCGCCGGTCAAACTGCCTGGTATAACTGAAACGCCCCTGTAAACGCAAAGCCGGAATAATCCTCCAGTCGATATTGAAATTATCCTGAACAGAGGTATAAGTGCTGGTATTACGCTTGGGCAGATTGGCACTGACCAACGGATTCCAGTCACCCGAAGAAAGTTTTTCCACAAACTCTCCGTTTTCGTCATAAATCCGGTCATACGGATTCTGGTTGGCATACAAAGAGAATTCATTGTACGGAGAATTCTTCGCTTTCACATTATCGACCGACAAGTCATTCCGGATAAAAAAGCTGGAACCGATATTGTAATTGAAAGTCAAGTTAATCCCCAACCGGTCCCGTCCGGATTTCTTCATCACTCCTTTATCCGTATCATATCGTAAATCCACGCCATAACGGAAATATTGATCTCCTCCTTCAAAATTGAGCGAATAACGCTGATTTAACGAAGTAGTCAGAGGCTGGGACAACCAATAAGTATCCACCCCTCTTTTCACCTCTTCCAAACGTGAATTATAAAGTTCTTCCAGTCGTACCTGTTCTGAATAAACAGGATCGGTATATACACCGGCCCGGCGTTCATATTCCAGTTTTTCCGCAGCATTCATCAAATTATAATCCCTCAAATCCGGGATTGAAACGTTGTAATTGGCATTCAGGTTTATCCGGATTTGTCCGGCTTTCGGACGGATAGTCGTAATGACAATCACTCCGTTGGCACCCCGAGACCCATATAAAGCCGTTGCACTGGCATCTTTCAGGATAGTCGTGGATTCCACCCGGTTCAGGTCCATATCATAGATCCGTTCTGCCGAAACCTCCACTCCATCCAGAATATAAAGCGGGGCATTGGGGTTTGTCGTCGCATCGTCAGCATTGGCCCTCAGGTCAAAACCATTCTCTCCCCGGATCGTAATATCCGGTATCACATTGGGGTTAGACCCTTGTGTAAGGCTCTCGTTCAAGCGGATAGAAGGATCGAAAGCATTCAACGCCTGAATCATATTCAAAGCCCCGACTTTTTTCAGTTCCTCGGTATTGATGGTTACCTCCGAACCTGTAAAACTCTCTTTCGATTTCTGGAAATACCCCGTCACAATCACTTCGTCCATCTCTGCAGCCTCCTCCTCCATGACGATAGTCAATTCTTTCCCTTCCACATAATTCACCTCCTTTTTACGCATTCCAACAAAGGTACACACCAGGACGACAGCCTTGCCACGGGGTACCTGAATAGAAAATCTTCCATCCATATCCGTAGCAACCCCCAGGTTCGTACCCTTGATAACGACAGTCACTCCGGGCAAGGTATGTCCCTGTACATCTACAACTTTTCCTTTTATGGTCTGTATCTCCTGCTCAAACTGATCCTGTCCCTGTTTAGCAGTAATGACCACCGTATTATCGATCAACTTGTATTCCAAATTGGTTCCTGTCAAAATATGATCCAATACTTCCTGAAGATTCAAATTCGAGTAATCCGGATTCAGACGATCCAGCTCACGTACATAATCATGATTATAAAGGAAAGTCACTTTGGATTGGCGTTCAATCTCTTTAACGACCTCTGCAAAGGTCACATTCTTCATTTTCAATGTGATATTTTCCTGCGAATATCCTTTCGCAGTCACTTGAAAAGTTTGTAACACAAGTAATAAAGTCATCAGCTTCATCGTCCGCATCATTCGTCCCGGGAGAAATACACCGGGAAATTTCCTGTTTTTCGTTTTTTTCATAACTTTGTTTGACTTATAAGTAAATAAATACCAGAACGGACAGGCGGCCGATTCCCTACATCGGCTACCTGTCTTTTATTCTGCGATATAAATAGTAGTTCCTGAAACATTAAATTTTGCGGGACAAGCCAGAGCCAGCATCGATACGATCTGTCCGAAATCATCATAACGTCTTAAATTACCGGTAAATTCAATATGCCGGGCTTTTTCCGACTGAAACACCACCTGCACATCATACCAGCGCGACAAAGTCCTCATAATATCTTCCAGAGTCTGACGTTCGAATATAAACCTCCCGTTTTTCCAACCGATATATGCCTGTACATCCACTTGCTTTTTAACTAAATTACCAGTCTTCAGCTCTATAGCCCCCTGTTCATTCGGGTACAACAATATCCGTTTTTTGCCGGTGAACATGCATACCCTCCCTTCCACCAGGGTGGTCTGAATCATTTCTTCATCCTGATAAGCCCGGAGATTAAAAGAGGTTCCCAACACCTGTACCTGCACCTTTCCCATCTCTATAATAAAAGGGGACGATTTATCAGAGGCCACCTGAAAATAAGCCTCTCCCTGCAAACGTATCCTTCGTTCCCCGGAGGGAAAAACAATCGGATATTCCACTTCACTCTCCGAGTTCAGCCAGATTTTCGTTCCGTCGGACAGTATAAGTACAAATTCTCCCTTACGGGGAATACTCAAAGAATTATACAATAGCTCTTCCGGCAAAGACGGAATATTCTGATACACTAAAGAGGCAGACGAAGCCTTAGCTACAGAACCGTCCTGCTGCTTTATAGAAGTGGCAGTATCTCCGCACAAATGAATCTGTTCCCCGTTGGCCAAGGTAAGGACAGCCTTACTACTACCAGCAGGAATGACAGATGTCGATACCTGAGGAACAAGCGTACCGTTCCTGTCTTCCCGGAGCCAGCACCAGTAAATTCCTATTGCAATCAGACATACAGCTGCCACAGCAGCTAACCCACGCAACTTCCTGTAAGACCATGGACGTTCCCTTGCTATTCTTTCAGAAAAAGCAGTATACGCAGCAGCCGGATTTATAGACAAATCCAGTTCGCGTTTCCGCCTGATATAGTCACGATCATTCAGATTTTCAAATTGTTGCTGATGTTCCGTTGATTTCTTCAGCCAAAGCCTGAGTTCTTCCATCTCCTCTTCTGAGATAGTCTCCTCCTGATAACGCAAAATCAAATCAGCAATCCGAAATGCTTTCTCACTTTTTAATTCCATATTTTCTGCCTTTTGTATAAAGACAGGAAAAAACTAAAAAGTGGGCAAAAATTTAAAAAATTAACAATGCTAATATCCAGAAATTACTCAACCGTATCCGCAGCATCTTCATACCTCTCTTTCTATAAGCCTTTACAGCCTCTTCGGTTATCCCCAACAAAGAGGCGATCTCCGCATAGGTTTTCCTCTCCAGTATCAGATAAAAGATAGGCCTGATTGTAGGGGGTAAAATATCAATTGCCTGTTTCAATGCCAGATACACCTCTTCTTCGATGATCTGCGATAGAAAAAAATCAGCTTCAGCTTCCCCGTTTAATTGTAAGTATTTTTTCTTCACCTTATCATGTTCCAAATAATTGATACACCGGTTTCTCACTGATATATACAACCAGGATTTCAAAGAAGAAAGTTCCGAAAGATGCTGCCTCTGTTTCCAGAAATCATAAATGACATCCTGTACCAAATCCTCTGCCAGATCGGTATCTCTCAAATATTTTGCAGCAAACATGACCAATGAGGAATAATATAAATCAAACAAACGTTTATAAGCCTTCTCATCTCCTTCTACCAACAGTTTCAGCCAATGTTTTTCATATTTAATTTTATCTTCCACCCCATTATGATTTAAAATGCACTACTCTCTGTATTTTATAAATACAAATTTATCCAATTTCTTTAATTTTTCAAGCTTCTCCTTTTTATCTTCATCCTCTATTCATTGGATTCCACGCTTCATCTCCGATAACTTACATCCAAAAATAGACGGAGGGAATATGGGGATGGAAACCTGTCCAATCCTCTCTGTTTACAACTGGATAATGTATAAAAAATCGAAGACTATAATACACAAAAAGGAAAGTGGAGACACAAAAAATCAAATAATCCGTCACAATCCCGTTGAAAAACAATAAAAAAAGAACTGTCTAAAAGTGAAATGCCCCCAAAAGTTTTATGTCCAACTTTTTGAGGGCACTTCATTTCTTAGACAGCCCCTGGTTTCATCAAAACACTTTCGATCTTTTCTTTCCCCGGTCTATTTCGGATTATAGGGCCGGGTATCCAACGGCAATCCCCACTGCGGATTATATTTTATAATGTTATTCGGAATAGGGAGAACGTAATATTCGGAATTTATCGAAGCCGAATAAGTCTGAGTTCCGATTTTGTGCTCGATAGTGGTTTTACACCACGGCTTGCCATTATCCAATGCCAAACGTTTCAGATCGAGCACACGCTGGAAAGTTGCAATCGGTAATTCCCTGCGGCGTTCTTTCAGGATTTCCTCCAACAACTGATCTTCAGTCAGGGCAGCTCCATTGGGAAGGTCCGTACTTCCCTGCGTATTGTCATACCTGTATTTCCTGAGGGTATTCAGGTCAGACAAAGCTTCTGTTTTCCGACTGTTCCGGGCGTATGCTTCTGCTCTCATCAACAACAGTTCAGGATAACTGAATCCTTGTGTCATTTTTATTTTTACATCCCGATAATATTGTAAGACAATCCCGTCATCATACTTCGTATCCCCTACAGTCGTCGCATATCCTAAATCCTTCAGCATAAACAACCGGTATCTCAAATCCGTATTTTTATCGAAAAGAGAGATAAACTCTACCGAAGGATAACCACTGCTTCCCATCCCTCCTGAAGGAGCAACCCGATAGAACAACATTTCCCGGTGATAGGTCTGTCCCAAATAATCGTCCTGGCCCTTCAAATCCAATGATACCTCCACATCAGTACCCGGAGAAGGACTGGCCTCCGGATCGGGTTCATAGTAGAAATCGTTGTAATTATAAATCAAATTATCCACCGAACCTTGCTGAGCTAAGGCCGATGTCCAGGCCATATCTGCATATTCCAGCATTTTTCCGAAATCACGTGCAAACATGTAATAATAAGCCATCAAAGTCTGTACTGCACATCGATTCATACGGGCAGGATGGTTTACATTATCGGGAACACTCTTCAGAGCGAAATCGATATCCGCTTTGGCCAGCCCGAACACCTCGGCCGTTGTGGATAATGCCGGATTAGCTTCTGTAGGAGAAGCTGCGGTACGATAAGGAATCGTTTTTGTATCGTTAGCTCCGGCAGGATCATAAACAGGTCCGTAAATCATGGCCATTGTCAGATAAGACCACGCCCGGGCAGCCCGGGCCTGTGCCGACAATTCCTCAGCCAATTTCGCCGTCTTTTCATTCTTTACGTCATTTACCCCGTCAATCACATTGTTCAACAAACCGACGGCACGATAAGTACCCCATTCCCAAAAATAATCGGGTTTTTCAGGATTACCGTAAGGCAATTTAAACGTATAGGCAGCGTAGCGGTTAATGTTCGGATGGGTTGCGGTATAATTATAATTGGCACTATTCTCACTGATTTGCAGGTTATCTCCCAAAGAAGCGAGAAGCGTACCTTTATTATTGTCCATATAGTACCAATCTACCGTATACGTATTATTGAGTATATTCTCAAACTCTTCTACTTCCGTAGGAATCAATTTTCCGACAGGCTTGACATCCAAAAAATCATGACACCCCATAAACAAGCCCACCATTAAAGAAATAGTCAATAATTTCGCTTTCATAAGTATATATATTTAGAATGAAAATGATAAACCAAAATAAAATTCAGGACGCAATGGCAATGACGTGAATCCCTGTTCCGTAAAATTATTATATGCTCCTGTCATATTCACCTGAGCAGTTTCCGGGTCTATATCCGTCCCCTTAGCCGTCACAGTCCAAATATTGCGTGCCTGGAAGTAAGCCCGAACATTGTTTACTCCTACAGAAGACAACCAATGTTTAGGTCAGGTATAGGCAAGCGTCACATCCCTCAATTTCATATAACTGGCGTTTCCGGTCAGGAAATCGGTATAAGGGAAATACCAATGTTCCGTACTTCCACTCCGGAGTTGGGGATATTTTTTGGTAGCTTCATCTCCCGGCTTTTGCCAACGGTCGGCAACATGACGATTCTGATAATTCATACCATAGAAACCGTCTTTACGGTATTGATGCCCTAATTTGGCGATAAACATAAAAGAAAGCTGAACGTTTTTATATTTGAACGCATTGGTAAACGACAAATCATATTTCGGACGTACCGTACCCAAATATATAATATCATCGGTAGTCAAGTTAGCGAGCCGGTCTTTCTCTCCGTTTGCCGAATACCCCAAAGCTTCTCCTTTATCGTTCAGACCCGCATATTTAAATCCAAACATAGCGTCGGCAGGGTAACCTTCAGCTAAAATAGGTGCCATACTGGCCCATTGGCTGGTATACATCCGGGTTACATTATATGTTTTAACTTTATTTTTATTATAACTGAAATTGAAAACCGAATTCCAGACGAAATCCTGTTTTTTGATAATATCGGCATTAACAGAAAATTCTACACCATTGTTCTGCATTTCCCCGACATTTTTTGTCAGACTGCTGAATCCGGTCGTCGGGTCGATGGCATCTCTGGCCAACAAATCGGAGCTGTTCTTCAAATAATAATCGAAAGTCAGATTTATACGGTTATCGAATAAAGCGATATCGGCACCGATATTGGTCGTTTTTGTCTTTTCCCAACGCAATTGATTGTTTGGAGGAGAAGCAATACTATAAGAAACTCCACCGGTCATTTCCTGATAAGAGCCTGCCGCAAGCATCAGGTACGGACCTTCGCTTAAAGAAATATTTCCGTTGATTCCGTAAGAAGCCCGCAGATTTAAACGATCGATCCAGGAGACGGAGAAGAATTTCTCTTCAGCCAATTTCCAGGTTGCTCCCACCGACCATAACGGTTTATACCGGTATTTCGAATCTGTTCCGAAGAAATTGGTCAAATCCAACCGTACACTTCCGCTAACCAGATAACGGCTGTCGAATTCGTAAGAACCGTTTCCATACCAGGAAACAAAACGGTTATCCCGCAAATTATACGCCCCGTTTTTTAAAGAATAAACCGTAGTCGAGCCGAACAACATATCCGCCTTATTCAAACCTGAATTCCAATCTTTTATATTTACCGGGATGAAAGATCCTGCCGTCGGATTATATCCCAAACGGGTCGCATACTGATTATTACTATAAGTACTTTTGCGTACTTCATTTCCGGCAAGGAAGGTCACCCGGTGCCTGTCATTCAGAAACGAACGGTTAAAGTTGATCTGAGTCCGGAGTGTCCAGCTTTCATTGATGTTACGCCATTCATCGATCATTGCTCCGTCCGGAAAATAATGACTGGCGTTGTTTGTCTTGGAGGTTGCATCATTGTATTGAATCCTGATACGATAAGCATCCCGGTCATAAGTCGTTTTCTCCACTTTATTTCCTCTGGTCCAAATCCCTCCGGTCTCGATATTCAATCCATCGATAATATATATCTTTAAGGTTCCTCCCAAACGAGTCTGAATATCTTCCGTATCCGTCGTCTCCTTACCCACATCCTCAATCGGATTATAGCTCCAGTCCTTCATATTAGCGATTTTCTCATAATTGGCAATTTTATAAGTACTGGTCGAAAATACCGTCGTCGGTTTGCCCGTCTCCGGATCGACCAGATTATCATAAGGCTGTATCAACGAAGTATTGGTATAACCCAACAAATCGCTCCAACCTCTTACCGGATGTTCATCTTTAGTATATACGACATTAGCCATTAATCCCAACGAAATGTATTTGGACGGTTTCCAGTCGTTCTTCAAATCGAAAATCAGACGGGAATTGTCGGAATGAATCATATTTCCCCGATTATACATATAATTGACAGCTGCATTAAACCGGTTTTTCTCCGTACCGCCATTGATGGCTATATTATGCTGATGGCTGAGCTGATTGCGGTAAAAGTATTTCTCCGCCTGCTTCAAACCGTTTATATTCCGCAATTTATCGATTTCAGCCAAAGCTTCTGCCTCAGTCATATTTCCTTCCCGTGCCTGCATCATCAGCCAGGTCACTTTACTCATATTGCTAACGGATTGCGTACTGGGACGGTTCGGATTCTGGTAATACAAATCTAATTCCGCATCGATATAATCCGAAGTCGACGCCCGGTTCAATTTAGATAATTGAGGCTTTAAAATCGTACTTACAATTCCTTTATAAGATACGTTAAAACGATCGGCAGCCCCACGGGTAGTCGTTACTACAATCACACCATTAGCAGCTCTGGACCCATAGATAGAGGCAGCGACCCCATCTTTCAGCACTGTAATATTCTCAATATTCTCAGGATTAATCGATTCGAGCCCCCCCTCGATAGGATAACCGTCCAACACCACCAAAGGCTCGTTTTCCGCATTGAAAGTTGACACACCACGGATTTCTATTTTACCGTCTTTATCCAGTACAACTCCAGTGGCCTGTCCTTCCAGGACAGAACTCAGATTCGACTGTAATTTTGTCTCGATATTCCGGGGAGTTATCACTCCGAACGAACCGGTAGTCCGTTCTTTCGAGATAGTTTGGTAACCTGTAACAATCACCTCATCGAGACTTTCGGCAGCGCTTTCCAAGACCACTTTCAATTCCTGATTGTTTCCGATTTTTATTTCCTTCGTTTTCATGCCCACAAAAGAAAATTGCAAAATCAGGTTGGGCTCATCGTCCACTTTGATCTCAAACCGACCATTGATATCGGTCGCAACACCTGTCTGGGTACCTTTCACTATAACAGAAACTCCGGGAAGGGTAATTCCTTTTTCATCTTTGACAATTCCCCGGATCAGCCTTTTCTGTTGTATCAGAGTTTCCAGCACCTCCCGACTGTTTTCCCTGTCTTTGATTACCACAACATCCCGCAGGAAAGTGTAAGTAAGTTCCGTCCCCTCCAATATCTCATCCAATGCCTTCTCTAATTCCAGATCATGAATTTCGATCCGGCGGTTCCCGATATTTTTCAATTTCTCCTCATTATAAAAAAAACGGACACCGGTTTGTTGTTTTATTTTTTTAAATACCTGACGCAACTCTGCGTTCTCCATGATCAGGGAAACCTTTTTCAATTGTGCATTTGTTGCAGCAACTACCGAAAGATTCAACATCACAGTAAACAAAAGGCATAATTTCATAACCCGGAATAAAGGATTAAAATTAATGGGTACACTACGCCCATACACTTCGTTTTTTTTCATAACTTTGTTTTAGTTTTAGTGAATACTGAAATTAACTGCTCGGATGCGGATGAAGGTTGGCGCTGACATCCGCTCCTTTATTTTTTATTCTATCAAAACAGTCTTGCCTTTTATGCTAAACCGGACATTTCCACCGATTTCCATAAATTCCAGAAAATCGTTGATTGTCTTATAACGTTCCAGATCACCTGTAAAATGTAATTTTTTGACTTCTTCGCGTTTATAAAAAACGGCAATATCATACCACCTGGACAATACTTGCATGATTTCTTCCAGTGTTGCATTTTCAAAAACATATTTTCCGTCTTTCCAGCCGGTATATAAAATAACATCTACTTTCCGGGGCTGAAGACTTCCTCCTTCTTCATCCTTTATCTGAAAACCAGGTTCCAACATGATTTCCCGACCCGGTTGTCTCTCCGGTCGGTACACCACCTTTCCCTGCACCAATGTTGTAACGGTTTTTTGTTCTTCCCGGTAATCCCGAACGTTAAACCCCGTACCCAACACCTCAATCGCTCCCCTGGAAATGTGTACGATAAAAGGATGTTCGCTATCTTTCGCCACCTCAAAGTAGGCCTCTCCTTCTAAATAAACCTCCCGCCGTTCTGCGGTAAAACTAACCGGGAACCTTAGTTTTGAATCGGCATTGAGCCAAACTTTAGTTCCATCCGCTAAAACCAACTGATATTCCCCTCCTATCGGAATATCAATGGTATTGTATACCAATGCTGGTGTCTTTTGTTTTCCTTTATATTCCACGATGGCAGAATCCAAATTCAGGAGCGTTCCGTCTTCTCCGATCAGTTGCTGTTTTTTATCTCCTAAAACTATTTTCTCTCCGTTTGCCAGCGTAATCATCGCCTTGCTCCTGCCGGGTTCCACCACTTCATTTTTTACCGTCAGCGGGGGGACAGACCGTAGCTGTTCCCGATGACTCCAAACCAGTCCAATCCCCACAAACAACAAACCGGCTGCCGCTGCGGTAAGACCGATACGCCCAAACCTCCACCACCTTTTCCTGTTTTTGTATTGCAGGAATTTACGATACGCTATTGCAGAATCGAACTCCTCTTTCTGACGTAAACGTGATAACCAACGTTTGCGATCCGGAAAAGGAAATTCCCGTTCTTCTATTAAGTTTTGAAGACGGATTTTCTCACTTCCCTTCAATTGTCCGGTAATTTCTTTACACCATAAATCAGAAAGTTCTTCCCTTATTTCGTCATCTTTGTTCATATAACGATTATTTATATAAATAATCCACAAAAAGACAAAACGGGTACCTTTATTAACTGAATTTTTTTCGAAAATCGGATAAATTTATTTAAAAAGTCAATCTTTGGGGTGGAATAAAAGACAGAATAAAATGAAAATGTCGGGTGACAGAATTTTCCGGATATACTGATAAGCTTCTTTTTTATGTTTTTTGACCGTATTGACACTGATTCCCAGAATTTCACCGATTTCTTCCACCGTTTTTTCTTCTAAACAAAGCAGCATCACCTCCCGTCGTTTCTCCGGCATCCGGGCAATCACGCCCCGCAATTTACGGACGACCTCTTCCTCGATCACCGCCCCGAAATCTCCGGCGCTCTCCTCTTCCTGCCCGCATTGGGTCAAACACAGTTCTTTTATATTGCGGTCACGTAAAACTTTCAGACAATTATGATATACCGCCCGATAAAGGTATCCGCGGAAAGAAGGCATATCTTCGAAATAAGTATCCGCTTCCCACAACCGGACAATGATCCCCTGCACCACATCCATAGCATATTCCCTGTCTTTCAGAATTTTCAAAGCATAACAACAAAGCGGAGAATAATACTCCGCATATAAATATTGCCATGCCTTTTCCTGCTTGGTATTGATACCGTATAAGAAATTCTCCGGTTCTTCCGCCATATCGAAAACATCTATGATGGACAAATATAGTGAAAGGCGAGAGCAAAAACAACAAACTGGTTTGATTGATTTTGCC
>OATP01001210.1_pt1 | contig 11424 bp, 7 predicted proteins | sample 1495041 | NCBI WGS metagenome assembly OATP01 (sample SAMEA2579972, study PRJEB22360) | human gut metagenome | biome: human gut; feature: human-associated habitat; material: faeces | place: Denmark | collected 2008/2010 | reverse complement strand
GCGGGTCGGTGAAAAATCCCTGACCTATGGAGGAAAAAATTTGCAGGAAGTGAAATCTGATTTCATTCAAAAAATCGAACAAGAAACTGCGTCAAGGGATAATAAAATAACAAATTCAGAAATTTAGAAATTGAAACCGATTGATTAAAAGAATTATTACGGTTTCAAAAGTGACAAAGGTTACAGTGGTTCAGTCTGACTTCTGTAACCTTTGTCACTTTTGTAATTCTGCTAACCGATAGAGGTGCCCCTAATTCACTTCCAACTTCCCTGATTTCAAAAGATCAGGGAAGTTTTGTTTATAACCGGAAACCGGTTCCGTAAACCGTTTTTATCCACAAAGCAAAAAGACGGTCTGTGAGAGAATACGTCTTATTGATTTCTGTGATAAAATCTTTATCCAGCAACTTCTTTATAGCCGATTGTACAGCGCTGGCTGAAGCCAGCCGATGACGTTTAATAAAAGCAGAAGAAGTGACTTGACGGGCTTCTCCATCTTTTGCAATGGCGTACAACACTTCTTTCTGACGTTCCGGTATATGGGAAAGGATTTCCCGGAATATGGTGTCGTTGTCACTTAGTAGCCTATCGATACTTTGTTGAAGAATACTAATCGTACACTCCTTATTGTTTTCAGTATCTGCAAAACCTTCATTAAAAGTTTTTTGAATATAATAAGTATGCCCCTGAAACAAGGCGTATACCCGTTTGGCCGTGTCTTCGGAAATAGATTTTCCGAATTTATTGAAATTACCGACAATGAAGGGAATATATTTCTCGTCGGGGATAGCACTTAGTTCGAGCATATCTGCACTATGGTAAAATGGACGTGAAGCAGATACGAACATATTTTGCATCATATGCCGTTCACTTCCTGCAAAAATGAAATGGCAATTATTTATTTTTTGAATATGTGTCCGCAACAAAGCCTCGATATTCTTTTCCGGATATTTAGCGATCTGCTGAAATTCGTCGATGGCAATAATACAGGGTTTATCGGCTTTGGCAAGATAAACGAAAATTTCATCCAACGTATATTCGGGTCGGTCGATATCCCCTAACTCCAAACTAAAAGTCGGGGTATTCGACAGCGGATCGAAACCGAATTTCCCGCTAATTGATTTCAGTGTCTGCATAAAAAGTTGAGTCATTCTTTTACTCCGGGGCAGCAACGTTTCATAAATCTCTTTCCCCAGCGTATAGGTAAACTCCCTCAGACTGGAAGTATGTAAGATGTCGATGAAAAAAGTGTAGTACGTTTTTTTCCATTCCGGTTTTTCATAACAAAACTGAATTAATCCCGTCTTTCCCATCCTTCTCGGGGAAATAATCACCAAATTATTCTCGTTATCCAACGACCGGATCAAACGGGCCGATTCTTCTTCCCGATCACAAAAATAGGCCGGATCGATTTTCCCCGTCACAATAAAAGGGTTCACTATTTTCCTCATAACTCCATTTTTATACAAATATAATTATATTATCCGAATTATGCAAATCACATAATATTCTATGTAAAAATTGCATTCCAATCGTTTTTTATCTCATATTAAACAAAACTCCCTGATCTGTTATCGGATCAGGGAGTTTTGTTTAATATCCTATATGTAATGGGAACTGGTTTAATTAAATTCTGATTTAATTGGACCTTTTTTATTATATAGTTATAACTATCGGGGGAATGCTAACCACATAGGACAAAGCAGGATATGTGTATAGATAAATCCAGATTAAATCCAGTACAAATCCTATTTATTACCAGATTAATAACTAAATAAATAAGCTTTAATCCAGTTTTTATTTGGATTTTAATCATTTTTTAGTTAATTTTACAGAAGCTAACACTCAAAGGGATCTCCGGGGAATCGCTGTTATCGGGAAATTGATTCATTTTCAAACTAAAAAAACAGGCTATGGGTACTGCAAGATCTAACTTATTAAATCAGCTGAAAGGAAGTTTCGGAAATGTTATCCTTTATGAAGTAAACGGACAGCTGAGAATAAGGAGCAAAACGGGACGGTATAGAAAATCGAAAAGTAGTAAGCAAAAAGCACAGAAAAACAGGTTTAAAGGGGCGGCTTCATTTTATCATAAACTGGAAATGCCGATGTATATGACCTGGAGCGATGCTACGCATGGACAAAACATAAGCGGATATAACCTTTTTATAAAAGAGAATATCCATAGCTTTACGGAGACAGGAGAAATTACCGAATTTTCAGGCCTGAAGATATGTTACGGGCCGCTTTATATCCCGGATTATTTCGGAATGCAATATACCACTCCGGATCTTATTCGCCTGGAATGGAATCCCGGGTATAAAAATCAGGGTTTCGACGACGACTTATTACAAATAGCCATTTACGATAAAACCAGGGTAGACGACGGTGAGATATATTGGCTGGAAGGTTTTGAAACCATACGGGCTACAGGAGCATATACCTTTACTCTCCCGGCCGAAAGAGGTAAAGAGATCCATTTATTTGCTTTTTTCAAAAATAAATACCGGAACATTTTTTCGGAAAGTCGTTTTCTGGGAACAGTGGCAAAAGAAACATAAGTCTCCCCTGGCGGAAGAAATGAACGAATTCGTTTCGTTCTGCACCCGGTTTGCATTATCATTCGATAAAATAAGCTACATCTTAGCAAAGTTCAAGTAAACTTGGCTTTGCTTTCGGTTTACATTATCTTTGTAGCAGAATCAAGTCATGCGGAATTATGAAAATGTGTATTGCAGAGAAACCAAGTGTTGCCAAAGAAATCGCGAATATTCTGGGAGCTACGACCCGGCGGAACGGATATCTGGAAGGGAATGGATATTGTGTTACCTGGACATTCGGACACTTATGTACCCTGCAAGAACCGGGAGAATATACGGAGAAATGGCAAAAATGGAATTTAGGGGTATTGCCGATGATCCCCTCGAAATTCAGGATCCGTCTGATCGAAGATGAGGGAATAAAAAAACAATTTGCCGTTATCGAGGAGCTGGTCTCGAAAGCTGAAATGGTGATCAATTGCGGGGATGCCGGCCAGGAAGGAGAACTGATTCAACGTTGGGTATTGACCAAAGCCAAATGCGGGGTACCTATCAAACGCCTTTGGATTTCTTCGCTGACAGAAGAAGCCATCCGGGAAGGATTCGAAAAACTCATGGAATCGCAAGATTTCGATACTCTCTATGCGGCCGGTTCTGCACGGGCTATCGGCGACTGGCTGTTAGGGATGAATGCCACGCGGGCTTATACGTTGAAATACGGGACAGGAAAAAACGTACTCTCGATCGGACGAGTGCAGACCCCTACCCTGGCCCTGGTCGTCGAACGACAAAAAGCGATCGAGAACTTTAAACCGGAAACTTATTGGGAAATACGGACGAATTACCGGGAAGGACTTTTCTCCTGTTTGCGCGGACGGTTCAATAAAAAAGAGGAAGCCGAAGCCCTCCTGGAAAAAATCACTCCACTCGAACTGGAAATTCTCAGTATCGAGCGGAAAAAGGCCATGGAACATCCGCCGAAACTGTTCGACCTGACTCTATTGCAGGTGGAATGTAACCGAAAATTCGCCTATACAGCCGAAAATACCTTAAAAATCATACAGTCGCTTTACGAGAAAAAGCTGACCACCTATCCCCGTGTGGATACCAACTTTTTACCGAACGACCAATATGCCAAAGTCCCCAAAATACTTCAGGGCCTGAAACCTTATGAGGCTTTAACACAGCCGATCTTATCGGGAGGAAAAATACGGAAGTCAGCCAAAGTCTTCAATGACAAAAAAATTACGGATCACCATGCCATCATTCCTACCGGTGTATTCAGTTACGATATGTCTCCCGAGGAAAAGCGGGTATATGATCTGGTAGCCCGCCGTTTCATTGCCGTCTTCTATCCGGACTGCGAAATAGCCAATACAACCGTTATGGCCAGAATTGGCAACGAAGACTTCAAAGCCACCGGAAAACAAATCATCGATCCGGCGTGGCGGGTGGTATTCGGCAATAATACAGACAAACAAAACGAAGAAAACGTACTACCGGTTTACGAAAAAGGAGAACACGGCCCGCATACCCCCGAAATCCAGGAAAAACAAACTCAGCCCCCTAAATACTATACGGAAGCCGATTTATTGAGGGCCATGGAAACTGCCGGGAAACAAGTGGAAGACGAAGAACTGCGGGATTTAATGAAAGAAAACGGAATCGGCCGCCCTTCTACCCGCGCGAATATCATCGAAACGTTATTTAAACGGCAATACATCCGCAAAGACAAAAAACGGATTTTAGCAACAACGACAGGTATAGAGCTCATCGACACCATTCAGAACGACCTTCTGAAATCTGCAGAGCTGACGGGGCAATGGGAAAAGAAGTTGCGCATGATCGAAGACGGTACCTATCAGGTGGCCGACTTCATGGAAGAATTGAAGGCGATGGTAAACGAAATTGTCCATTTTGTACGTTATTCTTCAGCGAAAACGATCACTGTAGAAACACCGGAGGAAAAAGACGGGGAAGACAAGAAAACTAAAAAAGAAAGGGAGAAAGGAAAAGGGAAAAAGGAGAACGGAGAAAAAATTGCGGTTGTATTGAAATGCCCCAAATGCGGACAAGGAGAAATTGTGAAGGGAAAAACCGCCTGGGGATGCACTTTATACCGGAAATCCTGTGATTTTCTGATTCCGATGGAAATACAAGGTAAGAAACTCACCCAAAAACAAGTAGATACATTAATACAAAAAGGCCAAACCGGCAAAATATCCGGTTTCAAGGATCCGGAAGGCAACTCGTTTAATGGGATGGTCCGCCTGGATGCAAATAAAAACATTATAGTCGACAAGATATAATATTACAAAAAACGTATACACACTTTTTATAACAACAACTTATTATTAACTTTCCGGGGGTGGATGTATACCTTATAACATTTCAGGACTATGAAAAAAAAATGGGGAATTATAGATTATTTAGTCATCGCTACAATAATAATCATTCTATTAGCTACCTCTTGGACAGAAAAAGGAAAATGGATTCTTTCATCTGTATTGATCATTTCATTGACATCAACATTTTTGACAAATAAAACAATCAAAATAATAATCGCTATCCTCCTTTTAATAACACTTATTATTACTCTTTATTTCAATCTTATTTAAAATAGGGAAGATGGTAAATGAAACAGAAAAAATAGAAGGAAGTCGGCTTCTTATGTAAAAAGAAGCATTTTATAATTGATAAAATTTGAAAAAAGAGTAATTTTATCACGCCAAACAGGAAAATAACATATGAGCGTCAATCATCTAACTTCATTTAAGACCCTATTTCAGGAGCTATATCCCGGTATGGTTAAGATTGCGTTGTTTTATGTTCATGATTTGGCTATTGCTGAAGATATTACCCAGGAAATATTCACCCGGCTTTGGGAAAGACGGGAAAAGTTAGATATGATCGACAACCTGAAAGGATATTTGTCTAATGCCATTAAAAACCGCTGTCTGAATTATCTGGAACATCAGCAAGTCGTCAATAAATATCAACAGGAGTACCTAGAGGAACTCGCTAAAGATGATTATATAGAGGAATTTATTCAGAAAGTACAAATTTCTTTGGAAAAGCTTCCTCCCAAAAGACGTCAGATTCTTGAAATGAGTATTGTAGAAGCTAAATCATATCAGGAAATAGCTGACCAAGAGGGCATATCCCTAAACACAGTCAAAGACCATATCAAAAAAGCCTACGCTTTCATACGTAAAGACATTCACCGGAATGTTCCGGATTTTATTCTGTTTATTGCTTTTCAAACTAAAAGTGAGAAAACGAAAAACAGAGCATTCATTTTTTAGATTTTTCCATTCTAATGTATTCAAAAAATTACTCTTTATTATAAATCGTCTTACAAAACCTTACTATTCAGATTAAAGCTAAAACATGCCTATTAATTAGAAAAATTTTTCAAATATTATATTTTTTCCATACCGTAGCCACCCTTTTCAATTTTTACCTGTCTTTAAACAAAAAAAACGTCCGTTTATTTTAGTTGAAGATTCATAATGTTCATAATGTCCATAAAGTTAACGAACTATATGGACACCCGATAAATTGACAAGGAACAATTGACAATTGACAATGTATCTTCAAGTCTGTGACTTCTTTTATATCTGACTGATAATCAACGATTGTTTTCTTTGTTTTCTTTCTCATTTTTCTTTCTTTATTTCTTTCCTGATGGAAGCGAAGCTTCCAAATAATTATCATTTGTCCATTGTCATCGGTCTATTATTCTTTTAGCGGATTTCCGCAAAAAGAATCGAACATTTACCTTGTCAAACCTCAGGCTCGGTAGTAACAATATACATATGGACAAAGACATTATAAACATTCTGAAAAAATCATTTATCTCTCAGCAATCTTTGACTTCTGAGGAGCAGCGTATTTTCGACGAGTGGATGAAAGAAGCAGGTAACCGCCAGAAACTCTATGAATGGCAACGCCTCGAATCGGCGATCTATGCTCTCGGGACAAGTCGAAAGGTAAACAGTGAAGAAGGCTGGAAAAAAATCAACAAACGAATCAGGCGGCATCACCTGCGCTTATTACCTTATGCCGCTGCGGCGATAGTCGTTCTCTGTCTAGGCACAGCCATCCATTTACTTACATCGCAGGTTGCGACACCCCCACTCCTTTCCTCAGTTAACAGACAGGAAAATCCGGTGACAAAACAAGTGACGCTGACTTTATCCACAGGACGGCAAATTCCCTTATCAGACAGCCTGTCCACGATGAGGGAAGCAAACGGTACCGATATTCAAATTACAGGTAATCAACTGGTATACAACACCACAGACTCCACTTCCATACCGGTATACAACACCATAACCATTCCCCGGGGAGGTGAATACAAACTGGTGTTAGCGGATCATACCATTGTTTGGTTAAACTCAGAAAGCCAGCTGACATACCCGGTTGCCTTTAATAGCGATACCCGGGAGCTTCGATTAAAAGGGGAAGCTTTTTTTGAAGTAGCTAAAGATACACACAAACCCTTTATCGTACATACCCCTCAGTTCGATATCCGGGTTACAGGTACTCAATTCAATGTCCGTTCTTATCCGGAAGAAAGAGAAAGTGCCACTTTAGCAGAGGGAAGCATTCAATTGGAAATGAACCGTCACATTTATCGAATCGTGCCGGGACAGCAAGCCTATCTGCAAGGACAGGAAGTCAAAATAAAAGAGGTCGACCTGGAGCATGCTATTGCCTGGCGGTACGATGCTTTTTCCTTCAAAGAAGAACCGTTGGGGAACATCATGAAAGAATTAAGCCGTTGGTATGATGTCCATATCTTTTATTTGAATCCGGCAGTAAAAGACCTTCATTTCACTGCCTGGTTTCGCCGGAACAGTTCTTTAAAGGAAGTCATCGATATATTAAAGAAAACTCAAAAAATAAACGTCGAATTAAAAGGAAAAACATTAACGGTAAGAGAAGCTTAAACTCAAAAGAATGGCCGGAATGTACGCCCATACATTCCGGCCGGTAAATTCCCCTAAGGGAACATGTAAAACCATTAACAACAAAGTTATGAATCTTTTATGTAGAAACTTAATCAAACTAATGATTAAAATGAAATTAGCTTGTCTGGTTCTGCTGCTAAGCCTGTCGGGTGTACAAGCCCACATCTGGTCGCAGACAAGTATGCTCGAACTCAGCGTAAACGGCAAGAGTATGGTCGAAGCGATCGAGATGCTTCAGAAAAAGACACAATTAAAATTTGTCTTCAATCATGAAGAATTGAACAATTATCGGGTGAATGCCAAAATCCAGGGAAAAACCCTGGAAGAAGCGCTCGACATTTTATTCAGTGACAAACCACTGAAATACGAAATCACAGGAGAGCACGTCATCATCTCTAAAACAACTGAAAAACAACAACAGCAACCTCAAAGAATGACAGAAATTACCGGAGTAGTGGTCGATGAAAACGGAGGTGCACTTCCCGGTGTGACTGTCATGATCAAAGGAACCTCCCTGGGAACCGCCACCGACATCGATGGAAATTTTAAATTAAATATTCCTGAAACCAACACCCCGAACACGCTTATCTGTTCTTTTGTCGGTATGAAAGATAAGGAAATCCAATTGGTCAAAGGGCAGACCAATTATAAGATCACCATGGAGGAACAGGCACAAACTCTGGAAGATGTAGTGGTTACCGGTTACTTCCAACGCAAAAAAATCAGTCAAACCGGTTCCGAAGTCGTTGTAGACGGCGAAGAACTCCGTAAAGTCGGTTCTCTGAACCTATTACAGGCCATTTCCGCTTTCGACCCGGGGGTTCGTACTCTGGAAAACAATGAATTCGGTAGCGACCCCAACCACATGCCGGAAATCACCATCCGGGGTGAAGCTGGATTCGACCTTCGCTCAGAAGCCGACGATTCCCGGACAAATCCTAATGCTCCGCTATATATTATGGATGGGATCGAAGTTTCGGCAACCGATGTCTACGATATGGACATGAACCGGGTGGCTTCTTTTTCCATATTGAAAGATGCCTCAGCCACCTCCCTATACGGTTCAAGAGGAGCCAACGGAGTAATTGTAATTACCACAGTCCGGCCACAACCGGGAGAACTTCGGGTGACTTTGAATGCAAACTTCAATATTTCTGCTCCCGACCTCACTTCCTACAACCTGATGAATGCCCGGGAGAAACTGGAATTCGAACGCTTAGCCGGAGAATATACCAGTTCCAGAAATGATTACGATGAACAATCGAAATTCGATATCGCCTACAATGAAATTCTGGCCGAAGTCGAACGCGGAGTCGATACCTACTGGTTATCGCGTCCGTTAAGGACCTCTGTCAACCAACGTTACAGCGCCTACCTGGAAGGCGGAGACGAACATTTCCGTTATGGTATCAATCTGAAATACGATAACGACAAAGGAGTCATGATCGGTTCGGACCGTGAGAAATACGGTATCAACATCTATTTCAGCTACGACATTGCTTCGAAATTGAATGTCCGCAACGACCTGAGTGTCGATGATGTGAAAGGCTCCGACTCACCCTACGGCTCATTCTCCCAATATGCGCAAATGAACCCTTACGAAAGAATTCAGGACGAAAACGGCGATCTGATCCGTTATTATGAAAGAAATAACAACAGAATTTCCAATCCTCTCATCAATGTCGGTCTGCCCAATTATTCTTTCGACAAATACACCCAAGTAACAGACAATCTACAATTCCAATACTGGCCGATTCAAAATCTGTTCATTAAAGGAAACATTGCCCTAACGAAACAAATCGACCGGTCAGAATCTTTTTTATCAGCTTCTTCGACCACTTTTGAATCGGTCACAGATGCCAATGAGAAAGGATCTTTTACAGTCAGCAACGGCAATAGTTTGGATGTTACCGGAGGAATATCCGTTAGTTACAACGACAATTTTTTTGAAAAATTATCCATGAGTTTAGGAGTAGGAACCGAGTTTACAACGTCAAATTCCACTTCCGACGGCTATACGGCCACCGGTTTCCTGAACGACAAACTGACACATCCTTCTTTCGCCCAGCAATTCAAGAAAAGTTCCAGCCCTTCCGGTGCCTTTGACAAACAAAGACTGATCGGATTTTTCGGTAATGCAAACCTGAACTGGGATAACCGTTATATTTTAGATTTCTCTTATCGTACGGACGGATCGAGCGTCTACGGCCGCGATTCCCGTTTCGCCCCTTTCTGGTCGGTCGGAGCAGCCTGGAATGTCAATCAGGAAGATTTCTGGACAGGAGTAGGTAATCTGAAAATCAGAGCTTCAGTCGGAAGTACGGGTTCTACCAATTTCTCTGCCGATCAGGCATTGACCCGCTTCATCTATTCCGGAGATTACGAATACAACGGTACTTATGGAGCAGTGATCTCTGCTTACGGTAATCCGGCCCTGAAATGGCAACAAGTCATGAAATACAATGTCGGATTCGATATGACTGTCTGGAGAAACATTATCACCGTAAATTTCGATGCCTACCTGCACCGTACACAGAACCTGTTACTGAATGTAGATGTCGCACCTTCCACCGGTTTTACCTCTTATGTAGAAAATGTCGGTTCATTGGATAATAAAGGTATCGAAGCCCGTATGCGCTTCAACCTGATCAATAATATCGAAAAGGAAGTAAACTGGAATGTAACTCTCAGCATGGCCCATGAGCGTGATAAAATCCGTAAGATATCGAATGCCATGAAAGCCATGAACGAAGAAGCCCTGAAACTGGAAAACAATACAGACTCTACTTCGGTATTCAAAATGTATGAAGTAGGACGTTCACAAAACGCCCTGATGGTGGTTCGTTCTTATGGTATCGATCCCGCTACCGGTAACGAAATCTATATTAAACGCGACGGTAGTCTGACTTTCGAATACGATCCGAATGACAAAGTGGAAGTAGGTAACACAACACCAAAATTGCAAGGTTACATGAACAGCAATCTCACTTGGAAAGGCTTAAATCTATATATGCAGTTCTCCTACGAATTAGGAGCCAAAATGTACAATTCCACACTGGCACAAAAAGTGGAAGGAGCCGATCCCAAATACAACGCCGACCGGCGGGTATTGTACGACCGCTGGAAACAACCGGGAGACATTGCAATGTTCCGCCGTATCGACGACCAGAGTACCCTGTATCAATCCTCCCGGCTCGTACAAAAAAATAATTTTCTCAAATTATCCAGTCTGTCCCTATCCTACGATCTGCCCCGCAGAATCTTAGAAAAAAGTTTTATAGAACGGTGTAAATTCACTTTTTCAATGACGGACGTATTCTATTTGTCGACCATCAAACAAGAACGGGGGACTTCTTATCCGTTTGCCAGGACCTTCTCTTTGGGAGCTAATATAACATTTTAAAAATGGGAAATATGAAAACAAAAATATCACTTATTATAGCGCTGTTTTTCACATTATCCGCCTGTAACAACTGGTTGGATATAGAGCTGGACAACAAAGTGGAAGACAGCAAACTTTTCAGTACTCCGGAAGGCTTTGAAGAAGCCCTTGCCGGGATTTACAGCAGTCTGTCCAAACAGAATATGTTCGGACAAACCTACACCATGGAATATATTGATGTTTTGGCCCAGTATTATTCCTATTCCTCTATAAAGTCAACTTACGAGTACTGGAAAGACTATAATTATCAGAACAGTGGGTCTAAAAGTACGATTGCCGGAATTTGGAATAATCTGTATTCCAACATATCACAAGCAAACTGTATATTAGAATGGGCGGATAAAAATGCATCGGTATTAAGCGAAAGTCAACGAAATCAGATTCGCGGAGAAGCATTGGGTTTACGGGCTTTCCTGCATTTCGAAGTATACCGGATGTTTTCCCCCGATGTCAAACGAGCCCCCAA
>OATP01001201.1_pt1 | contig 11485 bp, 10 predicted proteins | sample 1495041 | NCBI WGS metagenome assembly OATP01 (sample SAMEA2579972, study PRJEB22360) | human gut metagenome | biome: human gut; feature: human-associated habitat; material: faeces | place: Denmark | collected 2008/2010 | reverse complement strand
AATATAAATAAACTTGAATTAATTAAAGAGAGATTTTATATGAATATAAGATTAAGCAAAAAAACTTTCGTCTTCATCATAGTGAATGTCATAACCGTTATGACTCTGAGTAGCGAGAATGTATTTCTCGCTTTGTTTAATGCAACAGTTATATGGGGTGATATTATACTTATACCGATGATGATTGTTCTATTGTTTAATTTTTTTGTTGAAGGGGAATCTACGGAAAAATAATATAACTCTTTTAGTAAAGTTTAATTTATGAAAAGTTTTTTGCTCTGTTTTTCTCTCTTTGAAGAAATCATACACGGTTAAAAATATTTTTGAAATAAGACTGTTAGCTACAAGTATAAAATTTAGCATTATCAAAAAGAAAGCCAATTCGTCTTTTTCCAATAAGTCAGCAGGTGGTAATATAGTGAGTTCTTTACTGCCAGTCAATAAATAGATAAATGCAATAACTCCTGCGGATAATGCTAAAATAAAATCATTTAAATACTTGTATGATTTTCTTATATAACAGATAAAAAATGTTAACGATGATGTCATAAGTAAGGTTGTACCCAAATAAGTCTTGGGGTATTTAGTAATCAAAGTTATGTTATAAATAGCAGCAGTTATAATTATAAGGGAAAAGGCACCCAAGATACTTAGAATTATTCTTGCAATGATTCTAATATTTTTTTGCTTGTTATTGTTCAATGTTAGTTCCCTCTGTCTACCTTAGAAGATTAACTTACCATATCTCTTAATCGCTTTCCTACCCACCAGAATCTTCATGGTAAATAACGAAATGTATCCCATCAGTAAACTACAACCCAATAAGAACAGGGTTTGTGTTTTTATATCAATGAGTTAATGAAAAAAAGGTACTGCTGCATCCTCTCTGTCTTACAGTTATTACATACGAAAAGTATGTCGGCAGTCGCCAATGGCAACATGTAACTCAATAACCCTTCTAATGAATTTAGCGTTTGAAGCTCACATCAGCAAACAAATTGGTTTTTAAAGGCCTAATAGCTGATTACGTCTAACATGTGCGCCTACAGTTCTGCTACCCACCTGTTCTATCGGCTAATCAGAAAATGTAAAAAAAATTTACAAATTACCCTTTCAAGGGGTAATGTTATTGTATATGGGATAAGTCTTGATTGTCATTTGTGTAACTAACTGAATTTAAATAGGTTAAATTTTATCACAGTCACTGAATCTTACGTCATCTATCCGGAAGGTTTAGAAGATGCTTACAAAAACATAAGCCATTCTAATGGTTATGTTTTATTAACTCTTTGAGACATATATGTGGAATAAAACGATAAGCAAAACAGCATGTTCTGAATGGGTTTTACGAAACAGTCTTTACTGGATGACTGCCTATACACGGTGGCGATTGGAAGATGATGATGTAAATTGGCATGTAACTTTTGATACGTGTAGTGAGGAAATACAGTTCGAATTTGAACGGTTGAGAAACGATTTCCAGCTAAGGGAATCTCTTGATAGCCATACGGGAAGAGTTAGAGCAGCGATTATCAGCAACGTGCTGAAGAGTATTGATGAGAGACTTGCTGGATGAAGCTCATGCCGTTTAACTTCGATAGATTAAATGATGGCAAGGTTTTCATCAGTAATCTGGCTGGTTTCCACCACTTCATTGAGGATGCAGAGCTTTTCCAGCTATCACGCAACCAATTTCCGATAGAGCGGAATGTATCGGTTAGCCTTGAAAGTAAGCTTTTTGTTGCTAATGATGACGCGGTTTCATTGGCTTCTTCTGCGTTAAGTTCTGGTTTAGCTAAAAGACTCATGAATGATTTAGCCATTAGGCCAATCTTCATGATAGTTCCTACACTGAGATGTGATCATACCTGCAAGTATTGTCAGGTTAGCAGAGCAGCAGTTGGAGCAAGTGGCTACGATCTTGACCCGACACTCATACCGGAAATTGTCAGCGCTATAAAGAAATTGGGAACACCGCCATACAAAATCGAAGTTCAGGGGGGAGAACCACTCCTCAGATTCGATCTTGTGCAAATGATTTATAACGAATGTCAGGTTTCACTCGGCTCCGAAGCTTTTGAAATGGTGATTGCTACAAGCCTGTCGCTCTTAGATGCTTCTGTCATCGAGTGGGTGAGAAGTAGGAACATTACTTTCTCTGTATCTCTTGACGGCAATGAACATATCCACAATAAGAACCGAATCCTCCCTGGAGCAAAAGCTCACTCGAGAGCTATCGCTGGTATGCAACTCATACGTGATGAATTGGGTTCTAATCGTGTTGCTACAGTAACCACCGTAACAAAAGAACTTACCAAAAATCCCGTTTCGATAGTGGAGGCTCATTTGGGCTTAGGTCTTACGGATATGTTTATTAGACCTGTCAGCCCATACGGATTTGCCCAAAAGCAAAGCTTTACCTTTTCGATGCCGGAGTATTTCGAATTTTACAAAGAGTTGATGGAAGAAGTGTTACTTCAGAATCAGAAGGGCATACCTGTCGTTGAGCATTCGGCTGCTATCCATATTAAGAGAATCTTTAATCCAGGCTTCAGTGGCTATGCAGACTTGAAATCGCCAAGCGGAGTGGTTCTGAACTGTATCCTCTTCAATTATGACGGTAAGGTTTACGGTAGCGACGAAAGCCGTATGCTCCAGAAAGTGAATCCCGAAGCAGATTTTAGTGCTGGTAACTTTTCTTCCCTGTCGTTCAGTAATAGTGAATTCTACAGATCGTCATTAACATCATCATTTAATTTCGCTATGCCTGGTTGTGACACATGCGCCTATCAGCCTTTCTGTGGTGCAGATCCTTGCCAAAACATCAGTGTCCACGGCGAACCAGTCGGTGACAAGAGCCGGTCTACATTCTGCCAATACCACAAAGGTATGTTCCGTTACCTTCTGAACGAGATATCTCAGGATGGGCCTATGGCAGAGATGCTTAAAGGATGGGCTTATGTCTGAGGTGTTAAGAAACGATATTTTCCGGTTTTCATCGAAACTGCCAGTTAAGCAGGGATTCTATCGCTTATGCAAATCCAAGCCAGAAAATCCTCAGTTTTTCCTCCCAAATTTGCTTGTCAGTAAGGCAAAGAGCGATTCACAGCTACCTGTATATTTCACAGACTCTGTTTTTAGCAAAGAGCTTTTTGATTCGATAGAAGATGGTGACATCGGGATCGTTAACAACGGCAACATGCTCAGGGTGATTTTGTCCCGAAGAGCAAATCATAATACGGTTCTGGTAACTGAAAGGTGCAACAACAGTTGCCTGTTTTGTTCGCAGCCCCCTAAGACTGGAAACGATGATTGGCTACTCAGTCAGTCAGCACTTGCCATTGCCTCTTTCTCTTTGAATGGTGTAGTAGGAGTGAGCGGGGGAGAGCCTCTACTGTATGGTGACGATTTCCTGCACTTTATCGATTTCATCATCGAAAACTCGCCAGGTACTGCTTTGCATGTTTTAACAAATGGGCGGAAATTTTCAGATGTCAGTTTTACTCGTCAGATGAAAGAACGAAGCGATAAGATCAAAATTACTTTTGGTATCCCACTTTATTCTTCAAGATCATCAGTTCATGACTATCTGGTTGGTAGTGAGGGGGCATTTGATGAGACAGTGAGAGGGTTAATCAATGCAGGTAACTCAGGGATCAACATTGAACTGAGAATCATCCCTACACAGGCTAACTATACAGAACTTGATGACATAGTTGAGTTTGCTGGCCGTGTGTTCTCCAATATAAACCAAATTTCACTGATGGGGTTGGAATCGATTGGATGGGCCCGCAAGAACTGGTCATCAATCTTCGTTGAGCACGACAGCTATAGCGAGAAGATCCTTTCTGCTGTAGAAACCGCTCAAAGGTCGGGCATACCCCTTACCATCTTCAATTATCCATTGTGTCACCTTCCGGAAAGAGCTTGGAGATTTGCAACACAGTCCATCTCTGACTGGAAAAATTATTATCCAAAAGAATGTGATGAATGCACTCAGAAGTCTTCCTGTGCTGGATATTTCAGTTCATCAAAAGGCCGTTTTCATCAACCTCCGAGACCTATCAAATGAAAAAATTTAACTTCGCAGCATTACTTCCTGGATTTCTTGCTTTGAATAACTCTGTATGGGCAAGTGACTCAGCTATAGGCGCAAGTGATATGCCTGCAATGTCTCTTAACGAGCATGATATGGTGATAGCCCCTCTAAACACAGATGTGCCATTTTATATAGCGGGTCATCGCAGTCACAGTTCACATCGAAGTCATAGCTCTCATAGATCATCTTCTGGCGGTGGATACTATGGGGGAACTTCTACTCCCTACTATCCGAAAACTTACAGCACACCAAGCTCTTCTTCCCCTTCCAGCTCAGGGAGCAGTTCGCCATCGTCTTCTTCGTCTGTCCGTTCGCTTCGTTCTAATGACAATGATACCTCCACCACTACATACTCAGCAGGAACCACAGGAGCCAATCGTGCCAGTAATGGGCTGACTTCGGATACAGAAAAACGTAAGCGGTTGATCATGCGAGTTCAGTTCGCGTTACTCGATAAGGGGTTCTATAACGGCAATATAGACGGAAGCATGGGACCTGCGACACGAACTGCTATCAAGAATTATAGAGTTGCAAATGGATTACCAACTCCGGTAAGAGAAACATTAGACACTCAGTTATTGAACTCTTTAAGTATACTGGCCCGATAAATTATTGGGGGTAAATAGAATGAAGATAAAACTTTCAATTTATAAAACAAAGAGAATTACTGATGACATTGACCAAGTTTTAAATCTGGAAAGAGTCAAAAAGCCTGTCGAATTCGAGGTGGATAATGCACGAGTATACCTTTATGCAAAGCAAGTTTTGGACCCAATGCCACCTGAATGGACAACTCTATTCACGAGCCAAAAGACGGAAATAGAACCCGATTTCTTCGGTATGAATAGTAGCACTGGAGCAGTTCTTGTTGTTGAGGTTGATAACACAAGGTATCTTATTCCTTTCGGAACTGGCCATCACTTAATCAATGATAGTAGTATTGTCAAAGGTTTTGGACTGAAAACAACCCTTAACTGTATTGAGCATAAAAAAATCCGTAGCTTGGATAAAGGTAGTCATAACGAAACCAATCTTTTAACTCGTAGTCAGAGTAGTAAAGAAGTCGACATATATAATCTTAAAATAGATTCTGAGATGGATATTCTTACGACCCTCACAGGCATTTCCACTGAAGATGTTTTAGGAAATAAAATAACAGGGAAAGACGCTTTTGTAATTGTGCCTGACATTGAATTAGCATCGATCCCTGAATTATTAATAAAAATAGACTCTATTAATCTATTACCTCTTCCTGAAGAATTCGAATGGGTTAACAATATCAAAGAAGCTGATGAGGCCGAAATTGAAATATTGGATTCGCTTTTGATTGATTTAATAAAACAAAGGGACTTCAGTGACATATGGTTAGGTGAGCCAGAAATTGTGGATTGGGAAAATCAAATAGGATATTGTTTCGAGAGAAGGCAAAGAAGCATTATTTATGAAAGCTTGTCAGTAAATCATATATGTGAGTATTTTGATGGCAAAAATGCTGATGTTACTGTTGATGAACTTAAAAGAAGTTGCTTGCATGTTTTGAATGCCGATTATGAATCGATAAAAAAATGGTCTTTGTACAGATGCATTTATGCTGAAATAAAAGAAGGTGATCAGAACTATATTCTGCGAGATTCTATATGGTATGTGGCCGATAGAAAGTTCGTAACGACAATTGATGATGAAATGAAAAAAATTCTACATTATGAAGAATCAGATAAGTTTCCGGTATACTCCTATAATAGAGAAGAAGATTACAATAAAAAAATTTGCCTTGGTGACAAATCATTTACACATATGGATCAGGAATTTATTCATCACGGTGGGAGCAAAAGTAAAGTTGAATTTTGCGATCTTATAAAAGGTGCATCAGATTTTATTCATGTGAAATATTATAGTGGTTCGCAAAGTATGAGCCATCTTTTCTCTCAAGGATTTGTCGGTTCGGAGCTTTTCATAAGCGATGCTGAATTCAGAGGAAAGCTTAATGAGAAACTTCCTGCCCATATAAAATTGGTTGATCATATAATACGACCTGATGCCAAAAATTATAAATTAGTCTTCGCTATAGCTACGAATAAAAACCTACCTGAAGACTTACCTTTGTTTTCAAAAATTAATTTAAAGAACTTTTATAAGAGTATTAGCAATTTTGGATACGAAGTCAGGATCTGCAAAATAGCTGTAGATCCTAACATTTACAAAAAAAAATTATGTAAGCCGCAAAAAAACAAACTTTAAGTTAATTTGTTAATGTCAGAGATGTCTGTCAATTCATTGAGGTAATCGCTTTTATTCCTCAGGAGCCAATGAAACACTTTTGGGTTCTCAAGCAGTTTCTTTATATGAGAAATAATGATTGTGAGTTTCAAACTATTTGAGCCGTAGGTTTCTTTAATTTTTTTAGTGTCAAAATGAACTTGTGCCATTTCCTTCTCAAGTCTTTCTATAGCTTTTCTATTTGCAAGTTTAGAGTCTGATTTCTTTTTTGGTTGCTCGATGAGAAACTCTGGCGAGGAGCTGTGATATAAAGACTCCGAAAATAATATTGAATAGTTTTCAAATTTTACCATCAGGTTCGCACATTCTATTTGTCTCAAAGGTATCATTTTCTTCAAAGTTCTAAAAGTATTAATTGGGATATCTTTATCACTGAACAATTCTATCACTTCTGGGCAGATCCCTTTTAAAACTGATAGGTTAGATTTCAGAGACTCAACACTTACATTCAATGCGGTGCAAAGCATTTCAACAGGAACTCCTACTCTTACAGCTTCTTTTAGCATTCGTTGGATCTGTATAATTGTTATCCGGTTAACTTTTTTATTGGGTGTGTAGGTGTCGTATGTAGTCGAAATAAGACAGTTTACTTTATCTTCGCCTAAGTCTTTAAGGGCCTCAACCCTAAGGTGACCATCAAGGATTTTCACAGAGTTATCTGTTCGATCAATGAAAACAAGTATTGGTTCTACTAACCCAATGGCTAATATAGTGCTTTTTATTTGTGTGTATTTTTTACTGATTTGAAAATTTGTAGGAAGCTTTTTTGTGTAAGTCAGATCAGCAAGTTTGAAGCTTACTGATTTGTCATTAAAGCAAAACTTTATCATTTTACACCTCAATTGGCAGTGTTTTTAACTATGACTTTGACAATATCTTGTAAACTCTCTTCATTTACTATTTTATAAAAACTCTCATTGCTGGTAAGTTCTTTGAATATCTGACTTGCAACCAATAGTTTGATTTCAACATAGTCAGCTTTATTTTTGATTTTTTTATGTTGTGAAATGTTGTCCTGATAAAGTTGTTGTAACTCATCTGTAGTCATTTTTTTCTTTTTCTTGGTAACTCCGAAATTATTATTGATAAATCCTTTGAGTCCTTCATCCCGCGAGTCGAGTAGTTCGCGAACTTTACCAACATCCTTATGTTTTATTAGGCCTTCGTCAAACGCTTTGATCAATAATTCCTGACCACCTTCAAAGTCCACTCTTGCAATTTCAACAGCAAATGATATGGGTATACTTCCTGATTCGACAGCCGATAATAGCTTGTTTTCTCCTTTGTTAATAAGCATGGTTAAACTTGTAATCCAGTGCAAAGATAATCCGGTGGAATTGGATATCTCCTTGTTAGTCAATCCTTGATCCGTCATTTCTTTTATTCGTTGAAATTGCTCACCTGCTCTTGGGATCACTCGGGCCATGTTTTCGACTAAACTCATTATGTAAGCTTGGTTTTCGTCTATGTCCAATATAAATGCGGGAATCAATTCCTCTCCCAAGGCAGTCAATGATTCAAGTCTGCCTTGACCACAAATTAGAGCAAAATCGTATTTCTTATCAACGATTTTTCGAATCGTTATTGGTTTCCTTAGCCCGCTTGCATCAATGCTTTCTGTTATTTCTGCATGTCGAAATTTGTTCCTTGACCGAGGGATTACTACCTTAATAGAAGATATTTTAACCATGTGAACATTTTGCTCTTGCATTTAAATTACATCCTTATCATCAGTTGATAGCATGTTAAAGAATGGCTTGATATCATCAAAACGATACATTTCGAACAAAAGATTATTATTGTCTTTAAGTTTTAGCTCATTTTCAAAAAAATCTATTGACGGTAATATATAATAATCAATAGGCTCAGTATTAAGACTATTCATTCTTGCAATGATACTAATTTCTGGATTTAGACTCCTATCCAATCGCACTATCCATCTATGTCTGTTCGAACCTATTTTTTTACATCGTGAAAGCACTATGGAGAAATTTAAAGCTTTATTAACTGTAATCAGTTTGTTTTCTAATATATTTACTTCACTGCTTAGAATTTCATTTTTTATTTTTTTTACAATGTCACAGTGTTTTTTTCGCAGATAAGAGTTTATCTCTAAGTATTGATAATCTCGCTCAGGGGTATAGTCAATTAATTTATAGGCATTAAGAAGACCACCAAATCGGTTTGCAATTACACTGCTTGATGGACTACTATCCTCTTCATCTATAATAAATCCTGAAATCTTTCCATGTTTAGAAAGGGTTTTTCTTAGGCAATCAAGAATCTTTTCATTGCTCATTTTCACAGAGCGATTATCAATGATTTCTTTAGCTAATTTAAATTTTTCTTCTGAAATAATAGGTTTAAAAAAAGAATTGTATTCAATCCATTCGTTTTCAGGGTTTTTAATTTTCTTTGTCTTTAATTTTTGTGATGTACGGTTATATGTGTATTTTCCGGTATATCGGCTATTAATAAGAACAGAGTGAATTCGACCTCGTGTCCATTCTGTTTTATCGCTGAATCTATACCCCTCTCGATTGAGTCGCGAGGCGATAAGATATTCATTCAGCCCTTCAAAAATAAACATATTGAAAATCTTTTTTACTAACTCAACTTCTTTCTTTGTTCCGGGGACAAGAACTATTCTATCTGTTTGAAGACTCTTTCTCTCACCCTGAGCAAGTATCATTTTGTGTTTGTTATTGTTATCAAGCAACTTTCTTTTAAGCCCATATCCGGCTTTTCCTCCCTGATAATATCCTCTTTTCACAAGATTCACATGTCCTGCAAATACCTTTATTGAAAGGTTTTTACTAAAGGCTCCCGCAGCATACATAAGTGAAGAAAGTATGAATGTTTCAGTTTCACTGTTTTCTGGGAGATTTTCGGCACAATAAATGACATCCACATTGTTCATTTTTAACAGATATTTATAATAAATACCCTCTTGAGGATCTTTGAAACGACCGAAACGACTAACATCGTATACAAGGACAGCATCGATATTTATTTCTTTCGTAAGGACATCGTTTACAAGCTTATTAAAATCATGCCTTCCAGTTGTGGATACACCACTTTTGCCTGCATCGTCATAAGTATATAAGATTTCCATATTATGCTCATTAGCATATTTTTTGATGAATTGGGCTTGGTTATCTAACGAAAACTCCTGAAGATTAGTCGACATCCGTAAATACTGGGCAACCCTAACCTTATGTATCTTCTCAGTTTTATCAACCATTTTAGTGCCTTGGCGAAACTACTTGAAAAATGAATTAGTTAAAAATTGATCATTTTTCAATCGCTTGCAACCTTTTTTTGTTTTCCGCAAGACTGATTTTGAAGATTTGAAACCAACATTTCCTCAGAAGGGATAAACGATGAGAGATTTGGAGGGGCTGAAGGTAGAGGAAAGTTACATTATCTCTTTGTGATAGGAGTTAGCCTGAACTTTGAAGTGATGTCATAACAAACTTTTCTTAAAAAGTATTTCATATGTAGCCCAAACACTTTGTTTTTAGGATTTATTTATATTAAACAGTCTATTAATAGATGTTTATAGATACTGCTGCATCATGGGGGTATGTGAGTCTAGGTTTGTCATGTCGCTCATAGAATTTCTATATCTAATATGTTGAATTCAAAGATAGTCGTGGTTTTTTAGGTTCTGATTAAGCACCACGAAACCGTTCGGTTAACGGCTGCGTTTGGAACGGATTTTTATGCCGCTATACTAACGTAGCGACTTGCAAACTGACATAGCTAATATCTGGAAGTGCTTCGCAAATACGGCATGTATATATGCAGTGCTATACATGTATACGGCGAAAAGACGGGGAGGTTTAATATGGAGACACCTGAGATTCCAGTTTGCACCCTCCAGACAACGCGCTAACATATTGATCACTTTTTCTTGCATTGCTATGGATATTCGATGCGTTATTTAACCGCGCTGCTGCCTATTGTTGTCTTGCTATCTGCTTGTAGTAGCAAACCCAAACCGTCTAACGACGTGACTGAAACCACTCCACCGACTGCCAAGGGGGGATTTTTACTCGAACCTTCCCACTCTGGTCAGGTGCAACTGGGGGATTTTGCCTACGATCCAGCAATGAATCGTTTCGTCGACAAAATGGTCAGCGAGCATGGTTTTGACCGTCAGCAATTGCATGACGTATTGGCTCAGACCAAGCGTCTAGATTATGTATTGAATCTAATGGATCGTCAGGCACCGACCACACGCCCACCTGCGGGGCCAAACGGCGCATGGCTGCGTTATCGCGGTAAATTTATCACGCCTGATAACGTGCAAAATGGCGTAGTATTCTGGAATCAATACCAAAATGCGTTACAGCGTGCCCAACAAGTTTATGGCGTACCACCAGAAATCATTGTGGGTATCATTGGCGTCGAAACTCGCTGGGGCCGCGTTATGGGAAAAACCCGTATTATTGACGCTTTGGCGACGCTGTCGTTTGCCTATCCACGCCGTGCTGAATACTTCTCTGGTGAGCTGGAAACCTTTTTATTAATGGCGCGGGAAGAAGGCGATGATCCTCTCAGTCTAAAAGGGTCGTTTGCGGGCGCAATGGGATATGGGCAGTTTATGCCGTCTTCATTTAAAAGCTATGCGGTTGATTTCAATGGTGATGGACACATTAATCTGTGGGATCCGGAAGACGCTATTGGCAGCGTAGCAAATTACTTCAAAGCGCATGGCTGGCAGTCGGGTAAAAAAGTTGCAGTCCCAGCAAACGGTCAAGCTCCAACGTTAGAGAACGGTTTCAAAACCAACTATACGATTTCTGCATTGGCGGAAGCGGGGCTGAGCCCACAGAGTTCATTAGATGGCTATCAGCAGGCTAGTCTGTTGCGGCTTGATATGGGGACGGGCTACCAATATTGGTACGGTTTACCGAATTTCTATACGATCACTCGTTATAACCACAGTACTCATTATGCAATGGCAGTGTGGCAGTTAGGTGAGGCTGTAGGACAGGCTGCTCGTCAAGGTAGTGTATTCCAGAACTGATCCTTATTGTCTCTCCCTATGGGGAGAGACACCTTTCTTTCTTTGCTTGTACTTCTTAATAATAGACTTATTTC
>OATP01001200.1_pt1 | contig 11490 bp, 10 predicted proteins | sample 1495041 | NCBI WGS metagenome assembly OATP01 (sample SAMEA2579972, study PRJEB22360) | human gut metagenome | biome: human gut; feature: human-associated habitat; material: faeces | place: Denmark | collected 2008/2010 | reverse complement strand
AACATAGGGCATCTTTGAAGCTTAAAAAGCGAACAAAGACTTAGGATACTTGCTTCGCAAGTTCTATCCGCCACCTCAAAGCAGTGCTTTGAGCACCCAACCACTGCGTCTTGTTCGACAATCCAAAAACAATTGAGAGGCTAGGACTTTTGTCCCAGCCTCTTTATTTTCTTGAATCAGTATACAGGCGTTTAGCTAATTTTTGAAAGCGGTTACATCGAAGCTGTACTTAATAGACAAATTAGTGATAATTAATGCATTTTTTGTTAAAAATATGTTACAATAAATATGATTAGGACTAATTGGAGGTATTTATGTCAGAAAAAAGACGAAGTCGTCGTTCGGAGCACAAGTGGGGGCAATTGCGCATTGTCAATTTTGTCTTGCTTATTTTTTTGTGCATTACGGCCATTTGGGCGACTTATACGATCTTGGCGAATAATATCTTGGCCTTTCGCTATGTCAATGTCCTTTTGATTGCACTCTTCGTGCTACTAGTACTTTTGTCGGCATGGTTGATTGTAAAAAATCAGGCTAAAAAGACGACCCTTTTTTTGCTTTTGGTCGGTTTACTGGCTAGCTCAGGAGTCTTGTTTGCCAGTCAACAACTTTTGAACCTCACCAGCAATGTCAATGGCCATTCTAACTATACAGAGTTTGAGATGGCTGTCTATGTCAAGAAAGATAGTGACATCAAAGATATCAAAGAGATTAAAGAAGTCACGGCGCCCAAGGGCAACAACAACGAAGCCAACCTCACGGCTCTCTTAGACAATATCAAAAAGACGAAGGGTCAGGATATCTCTGTAGTAGATACCCCAACCTATCTCGATGCTTATAAGAGCTTGCAAGAGGGAAATGCTTCAGCGATTGTGCTTAACAGCACCTTTGAGGATACCATTGCTGCTGAAGATGCTGACTATGCGAAAAAATTAAAGAAAATTTATTCTTATAAAATTCGAAAAGAAGTAGCAGCGACCAGCAAAGTGTCTGCCAATGCAGATGTCTTTAACATCTATGTCAGTGGGATTGATACCTATGGCCCAGTCACGTCAGTTTCTCGATCAGATGTCAATATCATCATGACCGTCAATCGGAAGACCAAGCAAGTCTTGTTGACTACAACGCCACGGGATGCTTATGTGCCAATTGCGGATGGTGGGAACAACCAAAATGATAAGTTGACCCATGCAGGGATCTACGGTGTAGATGCTTCCATTCATACTCTTGAGAATCTCTATGACATCAAGCTCAACTACTATGTTCGCCTTAATTTCACGTCCTTCCTCAAGTTGATTGACCTTCTAGGGGGAATCGATGTGGAAAACGACCAAGAATTTACGAGTCTTCATGGCAAGTTCCATTTCCCAGTCGGAAAGGTACATTTAAACTCAGAGCAAGCACTTGGCTTTGTTCGGGAACGTTATTCTCTTCAAGGTGGTGACAATGACCGTGGCAAGAACCAAGAAAAAGTCATTGCGGCCATTATCAATAAGCTAACCTCTACCAAGGTTTTGAACAACTACAATGAGATTATCGGAAATCTCCAAGACTCTGTCCAAACCAATATGCAGTTGCCGGTCATGATGAACTTGATCAATACCCAGTTGGAAACAGGTGGCTCCTATGATGTGACCTCTCAAGCCATTACAGGACAAGGTCATACTGATTTGCCATCTTATGCTATGCCTGGTTATAACCTCTATGTTATGGAACTGGATCAAGCCAGCTTGACCAAGGCCAAGGAAACCATCCAACAAGTTATGGAAGGAAAAGAAAAATGATTGATATCCATTCGCACATCGTCTTCGATGTGGATGATGGACCCAAAACCAGAGAAGATACGTGTGCTCTCTTGACAGAAAGTTATCGTCAAGGGGTGCGGACCATCATCTCTACTTCGCATCGCCGCAAGGGTATGTTTGAAACTCCTGAGGAAAAAATTTCAGAAAATTTTCAAGAAGTGAAAAAAATTGCGGCAGAAGTTGCACCGGATCTGACAATTCATTACGGAGCAGAAATTTACTTTACGAATGATGTCTTGAAGAAGCTGGAAGAAAAGACTATCCCGAGTCTTGCAGAGACACATTTTGCCCTCATTGAATTTAGCATGGGAACGCCCTATAAAGAAATCCACACAGCCTTGGATCGCCTGCTTCATCTCGGTATTACGCCGGTGGTAGCCCATATTGAACGCTACAATTGTTTGGAGAAAAATGAGGAGCGCGTGCAAGAGATGATTGACATGGGCTGCTACATGCAGATCAATAGTTCCAGTGTTCTCAAGCCTCGCCTCTTTGGGGATGAGCAAAAACGCCTCAAAAAACGGGCTCGCTATTTCTTAGAAAAAGATTTGGTCCACTTTGTGGCTAGCGATATGCATAATTTGACGAAACGACCTCCCTATATGGCAGAAGCTTATCGCTTGATCAAGGAAGAATACGGCGAAAAACGGGCAAAAGACCTCTTTGTCAACCATCAACAGCTCTTGTTAGCAGATGAATTAATCTAACCATGAAACAGGTGGAGAGATCCACATGAAGGAGTAATTAGGAAATGAACAATCAAGAAAATCAAGCAGTGGAAATTGATGTTTTCGCTATGCTAAAGACCCTATGGAAACGCAAGTTTTCAATCGTTTTGGTCGCTCTGGTTTTTGCCATTGCTGCATTTGGCTACAGTGCCTTTTTAGCTAAGAAAGAATACCAAAGTACTAGCCGGATCTATGTGGTCAGCCGTCAAAATCAAGACAACAATGCCTTGACAAACTCGGATTTGCAGGCTGGTTCTTACTTGGTTAAGGACTACCGCGAAATCATTCTTTCTCAAAATGTCTTGGCCCAAGCGATTGATGAGTTGAAACTCGATATGACCCCAGCTGAGTTGTCTAAGAAAATCAATGTATCTGTTCCAACCGATACACGGATCCTCTCTATCACAGCCAAGGATGGGGATCCAAAAGAAGCGGCGCGCATTGCCAATGGCCTTCGCAATGTAGCTGCTGAAAAGATCATCTCGGTGACCAAGGTGTCCGATGTTACGACCTTGGATGAGGCAGAAGTACCTCAATTGCCTTCATCACCAAATATCCGCCGCAATGTCCTTCTTGGTTTTGTCGCTGGAGCTGGCCTCATGGTGGTGCTCTTGGTCGTCGTAGAAGTCTTGGACGATCGTGTCAAGAGACCAGAAGACATCGAAGAGTTGATGGGCTTGACCTTGCTTGGTATTGTGCCAGATATTAAGAAATTATAGACTGGGGATTGCATGAATACGTTAGAAATTTCAAAAAACAAATTACAAGAAATTCGGAAGGCAGAAGAGTATTTCAATGCTCTTGCAACCAACATCCAACTGAGCGGTGTGAACCTGAAAGCCATTACTGTCTCATCTGTTCAAGAAAATGAAGGGAAGTCTACTACATCAACCAACTTGGCTGTTGCCTTCGCGCGCGCAGGCTACAAGACCCTCCTGGTCGATTGTGATATCCGGAACTCGGTCATGACAGGGATTTTCCGTAGTCGTACCAAGATCCAAGGCTTGACTGATTTCTTAGCTGGTCGTAGCCAGCTGGATCAGGTCTTGTATGCGACAGATTTTCCAAACTTGGATATCATCGAGTCTGGACAGGTAGCTCCAAACCCAACGGGTCTCTTGCAAAGCAAGAACTTCACCGTCATGATGGATGCACTTCGGGAGCATTTTGACTACATTATCGTGGATACGCCTCCAATTGGGGTCGTGATCGACGCGGCCATTATCGCCCAACGCTGTGATGGGACTGTCTTAATTACAGAATCTGGTGCCAATGGACGCAAGGCCGTCCAAAAGGCTAAAGAACAGTTAGAACAAACAGGCACCCCTTTCTTAGGAGTTGTGCTCAATAAATTTAACATTAAAACTGCTGAGTATGGTTCGTATGGAGGGTACGGATCCTACGGGGAGTATGGGAAAAAGTAAAGAATAGGAATTAGGGGAAATGGGAGAAGAAAGAATTGAACTGGAGAAATTGAATATTGTTCTTTTTCAAAGTTTAGCAGTCCTATTTTCGGCTTACATTGTGAGTCTCTTTAAAGATGCAGAATACACCTCGCAGACGATTGCGATTCTCTATCTGCTTCATTTTGTATCCTTTTACATTAGCAATATTGCCTATCGTTTTTATAGCAGGGGTTACCTGGATGAGCTCTTTCAGGTCTTGAAATACAATGTGTTTTTCGCTGTTGGGATCACCTTTACCTCTTTTATGCTCGATGGGGTTTTCTCCATCTCTCGTCGGGGGATGATCTACTTCTTTCTTTTCAATACCCTTGCTGTCTATGTCATGGATCTCTTGCTCAAGAGATACCGCCGATCTGTTTCTCCTCGTCGAAAGAGTGGGCGAAAGATTTTTCTTCTGACAGCGACCAGTCGGATGGAAAAGGTATTTGATATTCTGCATTCACCCAACCTCTATCATGGAGAACTAATCGGTGTCACTGTCATGGATGATACGACATTTGATCATGCAGGTGTGCGTGTCATTCAGCCAGATCAAATGTTGGCCTTCGTTACGAAGGAAGTGGTGGATGAAGTGTTTATTAATCTCCCAAGTGAAGATTACAATATCAGTGAATTGGTTTCGGAGTTTGAGAATATGGGGATTGATGTGTCGGTCAATCTCAATGCTTTCAATTTTGCCCCTTTAGGGAATAAAAGAGTGCAAGAAATTGGAGGACTAAGCGTCGTTACCTTCTCTACCAATTTTTACAAGCCGAGTCACGTCTTTGCCAAACGCCTCTTAGACATTGTAGGAGCCCTCTTTGGTCTCTTGATTTGTGGCCTCGTGAGTATTGTCTTGGTTCCTCTAATCCGCAAGGATGGCGGACCTGCCTTCTTTGTGCAAAAACGAGTCGGTAAGAACGGACGCTATTTCAATTTTTACAAATTCCGCTCCATGCGTGTAGATGCCGAAGAGATCAAAAAAGATTTGATGTCTCAAAACACCATGACAGGTGGCATGTTCAAGATGGAAAATGATCCGCGGGTAACGCCAATCGGACGCTTTATTCGTAAGACCAGTCTCGACGAATTGCCCCAATTTTACAATGTTCTGATCGGTGACATGAGTCTGGTTGGGACCCGTCCACCTACCGTGGATGAATACCAAGAGTACACACCTGACCAAAAACGTCGCCTCAGCTTCAAACCGGGGATTACGGGCCTTTGGCAGGTGAGTGGACGCAGTGAGATTACGGACTTTGACGAGGTTGTCAAACTCGATGTGGCTTATATGGATGGTTGGACGATCTGGAGAGATATTCAGATCTTGCTCAAGACCGTGAAGGTTGTACTTAGAAAAGAAGGAGCGAAGTAGGAAATGCCTGCTTCGTCCTTTCCATGTTAGGAGAAAAATGAAACGATCAATTTATATCGTTGGATCCAAAGGTATTCCAGCAAAATATGGTGGTTTTGAGACCTTTGTTGAGAAATTGACAGAGTTCCAACAAGATAAAGATATCCAATATTATGTAGCCTGTATGCGGGAAAATTCTGCGAAGTCAGGAATTACTGCAGATACTTTCGAGCATAATGGGGCAATTTGTTACAACATTGATGTCCCTAATATCGGTCCTGCGCGTGCCATTGCTTATGATATCGCAGCCCTCAATAAGGCCATTGAAATGGCCAAGGAAAATAAGGATCAAGCTCCGATTTTTTATGTCTTGGCTTGCCGGATTGGTCCTTTTATCTCAAAAATTAAAAAGAAAATCAAAGCCATCGGTGGCACTTTCATGGTCAATCCAGATGGTCATGAATGGCTTCGCGCGAAATGGAGCCTCCCAGTCCGTAAATACTGGAAGTTTTCTGAGCAATTGATGGTTAAACACGCTGATCTGTTGATCTGTGATAGCAAGAATATCGAGGCTTATATTCAAAAGGACTATGCTAAGTATCAGCCGCAAACGACCTATATCGCCTATGGAACGGATACAAGCAAGTCTCTCCTGAGTAAAGAAGACGAGAAGGTACGGACCTGGTATGCGGACAAGCAAGTCTCCGAAGGAGACTACTATCTCGTTGTAGGTCGCTTTGTCCCGGAAAATAACTATGAGGCCATGATTCGTGGCTTTATCCAGTCAAATTCCCAAAAAGATTTTGTCCTGATTACTAATGTAGAGCAAAACAAGTTCTATGAACAGTTACTTAAAGATACTGGCTTTGACAAGGATCCTCGTGTGAAGTTTGTTGGAACGGTGTACGACCAAGAATTGCTCAAATACATTCGTGAACATGCTTTTGCCTATTTCCATGGCCATGAAGTCGGAGGGACCAATCCATCCCTTCTAGAAGCGCTGGAGTCTACTAAGCTCAATCTTTTGTTGGACGTCGGTTTTAACCGTGAAGTCGGTGAAGAGGGGGCTCTCTATTGGCAGAAAGACCAATTGGCACATGTCATTGATCAGGCTGAACAATTGGATGATCAAGCGATTGAAACTCTCAATCAAAAATCTAGTCAACGGATTGTTCAATCTTTCACATGGGAAAAGATTGTTACAGACTACGAGAAAGTATTTAAAGGTTAATCATGCAGAAAATTTTATATCTCCATGCGGGTGCCGAAATGTATGGCGCTGACAAGGTGTTGTTGGAGCTGATTAAAGGATTGGATCAAGATGCTTTTGAGGCACACGTTATCTTACCCAATGATGGTGTCTTAGTGGCTGCTTTAGAAAATGTCGGTGCCAAAGTGAAAGTCATCGACTATCCAATCTTGCGCCGAAAATATTTTAATCCAAAAGGAATTCTTGAGTACTTTGGTTCTTATAACCGATATTCTAAACAAATTGCCAACTATGCCAAGGAAAATGGTATTACCCTCATTCACAACAATACGACGGCGGTGCTTGAAGGAATCTACCTAAAACGTAAGTTGAAACTGCCTTTGATTTGGCATGTGCACGAAATTATTGTCAAACCAAAAGCCATTTCAGATTTTATCAACTTTTTGATGGGGCGCTATGCGGATAAGATTGTGACAGTTTCAAATGCTGTAGCCAACCACGTCAAGCGGTCTCGCTATGTGAAAGACGACCAGGTTCAAGTGATTTATAATGGGGTCGACAATGCCGTCTATCATGAAATCGATGCTAGCTCTGTCCGTGACCAATTTGGGATCGCACAGGATGCCTTGGTTATCGGTATGGTTGGTCGAGTGAATGCCTGGAAAGGTCAAGGCGACTTTTTAGAAGCTGTGACGCCAATCTTACAGGCCAATTCAAAAGCAGTAGCTTTTTTAGCAGGTAGTGCATTTGAGGGGGAAGAGTGGCGTGTCGATGAGTTGGAAAAAGCTATTTCAGACTCACCAGCATCTAGCCAAATCAAGCGAATTGACTATTATAGCAAGACGACAGAACTCTATAATATGTTTGATATCTTTGTCTTACCAAGTATCAATCCAGATCCACTACCAACAGTGGTCCTTGAAGCTATGGCTTGTGGTAAACCTGTAGTGGGTTACCGTCATGGCGGTGTCTGTGAGATGGTCAAGGAAGGCGAAAACGGTCTTCTTGCTACACCAAATCAGCCTGCAGAATTGTCTAAAGTTATTCAAGAATTGGCTGATAACACCGAGAAGAGAGAGCAATTTGGCAAGGCCTCTGTCAAACGCCAAAAAGAACTCTTCTCTTTACAAAGTTATATTCGTAATTTTTCGGAGTTGTATAAGAACTATTAAGATGAATACTGAAACAATTAAGAATAAATTAAAACCAATCGTTTATCCAATTATTAACTTTATTCCTCGGCGAAGACTCAAGAATAAGAATTTTACGATTATTTGTGATAATTGTTGGGCAGGAAAAGTTTATCAAGAATTGGGTTTGCCTTATCAAACGCCATTTGTAGGGATGTTTATCTTTTCACCTGATTACATTAAGATGCTTAAGAATTTAAAACATTATTTGAGCGGAAACATCTCTTTGAAATTTGTTAAGGAATCAAAATATATCAAAGACTTTGATAATGCCTATCCTCTAGCACTCCTTGATGATATTGAACTTCATTTTTTGCATTATGCAGATGATAAAGAAGCTTCTCAGAAATGGCAACGCCGTTTGGAAAGAATTCATTGGAACAATTTGTATTTCAAGTTCAATGATAATGATGCTTGTACTTATGAATTGATGAAAGAGTTCGAAGAGCTTCCATACAAGAGTAAGGTTATCTTCTCTTCGAAGAATTATAGTGATTTACCTTCCTTAGTTCATTTCAAATCAGCTGAAAAGCAAGGACACGTTGGCATCGACTTGAAAACGTATCATCGCTATTTTAATGTTGTCACTTGGCTGAATAAGGGTGGTGAAGATTTAAGTAAATGAAAAAAATAAGACTTATTATTCCGTATTTTGGAAAACTTCCAAAGTTTTTCCCATATTTTTTGTTGACCGCCAAACGTAATCAAAATATTGATTTCTTAATTTATACGGATCAAAAGGTTGACCAATTTGACATTTTAAATGCTAAAAATATAGAATTTGTAACTCTTTCTTTTGATGAGTTAAGAGAGAAAGTTCAGTCTAAGTTTGATTTTAAAATCTCTCTTAAAACACCTTATAAATTATGTGACTATAAAGTTGCTTATGGGCTTATCTTTGAAGAAGAATTAAAGGATTATGATTATTGGGGTTTTTGTGACACAGATGTCTTACTAGGTGATATTTATCAATTTCTTGAAGAGCATAGCTTTTTTGAGAATGACTATGCTAGATATGGTCTTTTAGGTCATCTTCAAATTTTTAAAAATTCAAGAGAAGTTAATCGTGTTTTTATGTCTGGGCAAGGTTCATACTATCGATTAGATTATCACAATGTCTATACTAGTGAACAAAATTTTATTTTTGATGAGGCAGAAGGTATCCAAAAGCTTTTTGAAAAATGTCATTTCAAACAACTGCAAGATAAGTTTTTTGATGATATTGATATTAGTCATTTCTCATTTAGGGAATATGGTGAAAATGAACCGAAACGCTATTATTTTTGGTCAGAGGAAAATGGTTTGGAATCGATAAATTTAATCGATGGTGATATAGTGGTTAAGCGTCCTCTATATGCACATTTCCAAAAGAGGATGATTAAATGTCCTGAGTTTAAATTGGTTGATTCATTTTATGTTATACCAAATCAATTAGTTATTGGAGAGAAAATTTCTAAGCAAGAGCTAGTAGAGGTGACAAGAAATAAATTCTATTGGGAATATATTAGATCAACAATGTTAAAGAAATTAAAAAAAGAAAAATGGACACTAGAATTTATTCGTCATAAATTAAGGATGAAGAGTAATGAATAATATAGATTTGAGTATTATTGTTCCAGTATTTAATGTTGAAGGTTATTTAAAAAGAGCCCTAGATTCCATACTTATGCAATCGTCGCCAATCAATTATGAAATTGTGTTAATTGATGACGGTTCAAGTGATAATAGCGGTGCGATTTGTGATAAGTATCAAAATAATTTTTCTAACGTTTGTGTTAGGCATATTGAAAATAACGGAGTGTCAGAAGCTAGGAACTTAGGTATTTCTTTGTCGAGAGGTAATTATTTATTTTTTATGGATCCTGACGACTTCGTATCTGAGGATTTCTTTGAAAAAATATTTCCTAACCTCAATGATAAATGGGATGTTCTTTGTTTTGGCTACAATGAAATTAAAGAAAATAAGGACACTATTTTGTCTTGTCGCCCTCATTTGTATACGCGTTGTGGTCTTCTTGGAAAGAATGAATTTAGAAATGAATTTATAGAGTTATTCAAAACTGATATGATGTACAATGTTTGGTCAAGAATCTATAACAAGTCATTTATTTTAAAACACGATATTCAGTTTCCTAGTAAACCAATAGGAGAGGATACTTCATTCAATTTTCAAGTTTATCGACATTTAGATAACATTCTTTTTATTGAATCGACTCTTTATAATTATATTGCTGGTAGAAGCGGTTCAGCATTGACCAGTTTTCATCCTAGAAGAATCGAAATACAATTAGATGAACTTCAAGAATTGCAAAAATTACTTGAAAAGTTCCAAATAGAAGATGCTTCATTAATTCAAGAAATTAAGACAAAAATTATTGTAAGTGCAGCATTTCAAATTTCTAATTTAAATGCGCGAAGGAAAGAAAAGATAGAATTACTGCAATCTATTATTACTAATAAAGCTTTTGATCATATTTTTTCAGGAAATAGGAATCAAATGATTGGGTCTTATAAGACCTTATTAAGACAGCGAGATATTTCTTCTTTTCTTAGAAGATTGAGTATTGATCTTCTCACCCAAAAAAAATTTCGGACAGTCATCTTTATTGAAAAAATGAAAATGAATCCAATTTTACGTAAAATTGCTTTTAAATAGGTGTAGCTATTTTATTAAGAGAAAAAGGGATTATGTTAAAAATTAAGTTTGAGAACCTTTTGGTTATTCTAGTATTGACTCTCATTGTTGGGTACGATACTCTTATGACAACAATGTTAAACAGAATAATCCCAAACCTTCCGGTTGTTTTATTAATCTGTTTTTCATTATTATTATGTTTTAGATTTTTGTATATAAAAAAATTCACGTTCTTTTATATCTTAACTGCTATTTTATTACTACTAACAAGTTCTATTGTATTCATGCATACGGGCGGGACTAATTTCCTACTTTATTCATTATTGATTTTGTTATTATATGATGCAGATATTGATGTTATCTTAAAAACATACGTTATTGTGTCAGGAACGATAGTGTTCGGAGTGTTCTTACTTTCAATTCTGGGAGTTATTCCTAATTTACAATTTGCTCAGGTCCGTTCGTCTGGCCTTGTGATTAGAAATTCCTTTGGTTTCATTTATCCAACTGACTTTGCGTCTCACTGTTTTTATTTATTTATTGCTTGGGGATATGTACTACGGAAAAGGTTCATCATACTACGAACCTTGGTAGGTATTAGTTTAGCATTTTTTATCATCAAATTTTGTGATGCTAGGTTAAATGCCCTTTCTGTACTTGTAGCAACTGTCATTTTTATTGTTATGTATGTTACTAAAGAAAGAAAATTTAAAATTTATGGGATCCTACCTTATTTTGCAGCTATATTTTCTTTCTTAATGTTTTACTTATCGTATTTCTTTACCTGGTCTTCTTCATTATTTGTGAGTTTGAACAACTTATTCAGTATGAGGTTATTTTTAGGGAAAAATGCAATAGAGACCTATGGATTACATTTGTTTGGAGCAACCGGGGTTAAGTTTATAGGATATGGCGGCACAACAGAATCAGTATACAGTTATAACTATGTAGATTCCTCTTATATTCAAATGTTATTTTACTACGGAGTTGTTCCTGTAGTATTACTGGTATTAGTTTATGTTTTATCATCCAGGAGATTTTACAAAGAAGGTAAAATGTTATTTCTATCATTACTTTCTTTAATAACTATTAATTGTATGATAGAAGCATTTTGGATTAGACC
>OATP01001190.1_pt1 | contig 11533 bp, 15 predicted proteins | sample 1495041 | NCBI WGS metagenome assembly OATP01 (sample SAMEA2579972, study PRJEB22360) | human gut metagenome | biome: human gut; feature: human-associated habitat; material: faeces | place: Denmark | collected 2008/2010 | reverse complement strand
AGGCCGTTGCTTAATCTTTTATTATTTCATTGTCTACTTGACTGGGAGCAGTTCAAAAGTCCTAGCCTCTCGATTGTTTTTGGATTGTCGAGCAAGACGCAGTGGTTGAGTGCTCAAAGCACTGCTTTGAGGTGACGGATAGAACTTGCGAAGCAAGTATCCTAAGTCTTTGTTCGCTTTTTAAGCTTCAAAGATGCCCTATGTTGACGGAAACTATGTTTCCTTTATCTGCAACCTTCAACAGTCTCCCAGACTGTTGAAGCTGTGCGGAGGTGGGACGACGAAATCGAATTCTAACGAATGACCGATTTCTGTCCCACTCTCTTTTTTTTCCTCTTGATTTTATGTTATACTGATAGCAATAGAAATGATGGAGGTTGCAATGAAAAAGATTCCCTTGGTATTTTCGGGCTGTCTTTTGGGGTTAGTAGGTGCTGGAAATCTGACGGCAGATAGCCTACCAGCTCTTTCTCATCTCTTTAGTCTGACAGGCCTATTCTTATGGTTTTTCTTTCTAGCCTATCACCTGATTCGCTGGCAAGAAACAAAGATGGAACTGCAACAACCTGCTCTTTTATCTGGAATGGCGACCTTTCCCATGGCTGGAATGATTCTCTCTACCTATCTCTTGCGGCTTTTCCCAGCAGTTGGAGGCCTTTCTCAAGTGGTCTGGTGGTCTGCTTTTCTTCTAGATGTCTGCTTGATCCTCTATTTTACCAAGACCCATGTCATGGTCCGTCCAAGAGTCACAGCCACTCCAAGTTGGACCGTTCTCTATGTGGGGATCGCAGTGGCAGCCTTGACCTACCCAGTTGTCGGCCAGCGGCTCATTGCCTATCTTGCATTGGTGGTTGGTTTTGGCTTGACCTTCCTACTTTATCCAGTTATCTATACTGATTTAAAGAAAAATCCCCTGCCTGCTCACTTGTTGGGCCAAGAAGGGATCTATTGTGCTCCCTTTTCCCTTCTTTTAGCGGCCTTAGTGCGGGTTGGTGGAGCCAGTCTTCCTACTTGGTTCTTATGGATTATGGTGCTCGCTTCGCAAGCTTTTTATTTCTTTGTTTTGACACGTCTCCCAAGGATGGTCAAAGCAGGCTTCCAACCTGCTTTTTCAGCCTTGACCTTTCCAACTGTCATCACAGCCACTTCGCTGAAAATGGCCCAAGGCCTCTTGCACCAGCCCCTTTTGGACTATCTGGTAGGGGCTGAAACCCTGCTTTGTCTCGTGATATTGCTGGCTGTGTTAGGAGGTTATGTAGCCTATCTCAGGGACAAGTGTTGATTCTTCAGAAAGGAAACTATGAAATTTATCAAAAGAAAGCTATCCTTCCTCTATCCTCTTTTTCTTCTCTTGTTTTACTTTTACATCCGCCCTCAATTTCCTCCCTTAGCGCAGTACCTATCCAATGTCCTAGCAAGCGCTGATAGTTATTATTTGGCCTTGTTGATGCTAGAGGGATTCTATGCGGCTTTTGCGGGCTTTTTGGTCTATCGATTTTCCAAAAAGGTTTCTTTTAAACTCGGTAAGAAGCCTCTGCAATCATTGATAGAAGCTGTCTTTGCAGCTTGTTTGATCTACTGGCTGGATTACTTTGTCAGTGGCTTTGTCCAAGGTCGAGGAGCGGTTTGGAGTCTCTTTCCTCGTGAAATTACGCCAACTGGGCTTGTGATCCTCCTTGTCATGATGGTAGTTGTGCGCCCAGTGACAGAGGAGCTGATCTTTCGGGGCGCCTTGGTGAATGCCTATTTCAAGGGCTGGTCCCTTTACGCTGAGATTTGGCTACCTGCCCTTATCTATAGTGGCCTGCATTTTGTACACAGTCCATTTTCGCTAGGAGCCAGCATCATCTACCTTATTCCCAGCCTAATTTTTGGCCTCCTTTATTACAGGAGTACTAGCCTCTTCTATCCTATGTTGGGTCACATCTTGCTCAATCTCTATTACACCCTTCCCTTTCTCCTTACGATTCTCAAAAAGTAACCGATCTCCTGAGTGAGATTGGCTTTTTTTGAAAATATGGTATAATAGAATAAATTTAAAAGAGGGAGTTGAGGTTTGAAAAAGAGCTACCGCGTCAAACGTGACCAAGATTTCAATGCTGTTTTTAAAAGTGGCCAAAATGTTGCCAACCGGAAATTCGTGGTTTACCGCTTGGACAAAGACCAGCCGCACTTTCGTGTTGGCCTGTCTGTGAGCAAAAAACTCGGCAACGCTGTCACCCGAAATCGGATTAAACGTTTGATACGCCATGTTTTGATCAAACACCAAGGATTCCTTACGACCGATGATTTTGTCGTCATTGCTCGTAAAGGCGTCGAAGAGCTCGACTTCCATCAAGTAGAGAAGAATCTCCTACACGTCTTGAAATTAGCGCATATCTACCAAGAAAGGGATTAATGTGAAAAAGAAACTGAAATTAACTGGATTATTAGGAGCAGCCTTGCTCTTCTTGTCAGCCTGTGGGACCTCTCAAGTGACGGCCCAGTCGACAGGTGGTTGGGAACGCTTCGTCTATTTCTTTGCGGAATCGATCCGCTTCTTCTCCATCGGGGGCAATATCGGGATCGGGATTATCGTCTTCACCTTGGTCATTCGGACTGTTCTCTTACCACTGTTCCAATACCAAATGAATTCAACCCGCAAAATGCAGGAAATTCAACCCTTACTGAAGGAAATACAGGCTAAGTACCCAGGGAAAGATCTGGATAGCCGGGCCAAACTCTCTGAAGAAATGCGGGCCCTTTACAAAGAAAAAGGAGTCAAAACATCCTCTGCTTTCCTTCCTCTCTTGATTCAGATGCCAGTTTTGATGGCGCTGTTTCAAGCTCTGAGCCGTGTGGAATTCCTTAAAGTTGGCCACTTCCTATGGATGGACCTAGGAGCGATTGACCCGACTTACATCTTGCCTCTTCTTGCGGCCCTGTTCACATTTTTCAGCAGTTGGTTGACCAACAAAGCCATGCCAGAGCGTAATGGTAGTGCCACGACCATGATGTATGTCATGCCGGTGATGATTTTCTTCTTTGCTTTGTTCTCAGCCAGCGGGGTTGCTTTGTACTGGGTGACCTCCAATGCCTACCAAGTCGGGCAAACTTATCTCTTGAACAACCCCTTCAAGATTATCGCAGAGCGAAAAGCCAAAGAGCAAGCTTCTCGAGACATTGAAAAACAAAAACGTCGTGCCTTCAACAAAGCACAGAAAAAGAGAAAATAAGAAAGAGGTGGACATATGGTCCTATATACCGGAGCAACTGTAGAAGAAGCCATCCAACATGGCTTGAACGAATTAGATATTCCCCGTATGAAGGCGCATATTACGGTTGTAGCGCGTGAAAAGAAAGGTTTCCTTGGTTTGTTTGGCAAAAAGCCAGCCCAAGTAGAGATTGAACCGATCGCAGAAACAACAGTGGTCAAAGCCAATCAAAAAGCTGTCAAAGGTGTACCTGAAGAAATCAATGCACAAAACGAACCCGTCAAAACCGTTAGCGAAGCAACAGTAGATCTTGGCCGTGTCGTTGCAGCGATTAAAAAAGTCGAAGAAGAAGGCGAAGTCGTTTCTGAAGAGATTAAGACAGAAATCCTCAAGCACGACAAAGAAGCTGGTACGGTCCTCGAAGAACAAGGGCATGAACATATCCTTGAAAAAGTCAAAGAGCCTGCAGCCAAAGATTTAGGATTTGCAGATCTTGGCATCGAAGTCGAAGAAAACTACAATATCGAAGAAGTTGTCGCAGATGTGACAGATTATGTGCAAAAAGTTGTCGATGAGATGGATGTCGATGCGACGATCTCAAGCGGACATAACCGCCGTACGGTCAACATGCAGATTGATACCAATGAGCCAGGGCGCGTGATTGGTTACCACGGAAAAGTCTTGAAAGCTTTGCAACTCTTGGCGCAAAACTATCTTTACAACCGTTATTCTAAGAATTTCTACATTACCATTAATGTCAATGACTATGTAGAACATCGGGCTGAGGTTCTCCAAAGCTATGCACAAAAATTAGCCAGTCGTGTACTAGAAGATGGGCAAGCCCAACAGACCGATCCAATGTCAAACAGTGAACGCAAGATCATTCACCGGATTGTTTCTAAGATGGAGGGGGTTACTAGCTACTCTGAAGGTGAAGAACCTAACCGTTATGTAGTTGTGGACATTGAAGGATAATCTAGCGATTATTACCCATGAGGGAGAGACGGGACAGAGTCGCTCTCTCTTTTTCTTGAGAGTAGAAAGGATACAGATGGCATTTGCAGTGATTCGAGAGTTTTTAAAGCTTCAAGGAATCAAATACCAGTCACCATCAAAAGCAGGGAAATTAGCTCCAGAGATGGAGCAGTATCATGCACTAGCACAAGCGGCTCGTAAGGAGTTTACAGAATTCGTTTCAGCCTTTCAGCGGCGTCACCCCTATTTGGAGCAAGATCGGACCAGTCAATGGATGAACCAGGCTCAAGTCTTGCGCCCTCATTTTTGGGCCTATCTAAAAGGAGAAGGGACGATGGCAGAGCCCATGTTTGCCTTGAGGCTTTATGGAGACGCAGCTGATTTTGGTGTATCCTTAGAGGTGAGTTTTATCGAGCGAAAAAAAGACGAGCAGAGTCTTGGAAAACAATGCAAGGTTCTCACCCTTCCTATCTCTCAGCCAGTTTACTATTTCGTCCAGAAAAATGGAGAGAGTCAAAGGATCGAGGGAACAGAGAAAAATCGTCATGATCTTCTACAAGCAGTAGCAGAAGGAGTGGTTCGTAAGGTCCTTGTCAAATACGATGTGCCTCTATTCGAGGAGAGTTCCCTAGAGGATATCCTGGATCAGTTGCAAAAGGCGCTGATGGTGCTGGAACCCTATTATTTGGCAACCCGTCAGATGTAGAAAGGTTTTCTCCGACCTGTAATTGTAACAATTTTGCCATAGCTATTGACAAATAGAGCTGAATCCGATAGAATAGTAAAGTATGTTTAGTAACTGATCACAACTAGCCGGCTAAACGAATACAAAATCTATGAGGAGGTATTCATCGTGAAACGTACTTATCAACCAAGTAAAATCCGTCGTGCGCGCAAGCATGGTTTCCGTCACCGTATGGCAACTAAAAATGGTCGCCGCGTATTGGCAGCTCGTCGTCGTAAAGGACGCAAAGTTTTGGCTGCTTAATTCAGATAAAAAGCTAAAAACCAGTAGAAACTCGAGACTACTGGTTTTTGTTTTGCTAAAAGTGAATTTAGAGGCGCTTTCTGCTATAATAGAAAGAAGAAAAACACGGAAGAAAAGGAAGATCATGCAGATTTTTGATACCCACACCCATCTCAATGTGGAAGAATTCGCAGGAAAAGAACAAGAAGAGCTGGACTTGGCCAAGGAAATGGGTGTTGTAGCCCACAATATCGTTGGTTTTGACAAAACGACGATTGAGCGAGGAATAGCCTTGGCAGACCAGTACCCAGAACTCTATCTCACGCTTGGATGGCATCCTACGGAGGCGGGCGATTATAGTCCTGAAGTGGAAGCCTATCTTCTTGAAAAATTAAAGTATCCCAAAGTCGTTGCCCTAGGAGAAATCGGCCTGGACTACCACTGGATGACAGCACCGAAAGACGTTCAAGAAAAGGTCTTTCGTCGTCAGATCCAATTGTCGAAAGAGTTGGACTTGCCTTTTGTAGTGCATACGCGTGATGCGCTAGAAGACACTTATGCCATTATCAAGAGTGAAGGAGTGGGCCCACGTGGTGGGATCATGCATTCTTTCTCAGGAAGTCTAGAAGATGCCAAACGCTTTATGGATCTGGGAATGATGATCTCTTTTTCTGGAGTGGTGACGTTTAAGAAAGCCACAGATGTTCAAGAAGCGGCAGCAGGCCTTCCGCTAGACAAGATCTTGGTTGAGACAGATGCCCCTTATCTGGCACCAGTTCCTAAGCGAGGCCGAGAAAATAAAACAGCCTATACCCGTTATGTTGTAGATTATATCGCAGGGCTTCGTGCTTTGACGACAGAAGAAGTGGCTCAGGCAACCTATGACAATGCGAGAAAGGTATTTGGACTTGACTGAGAAAAGAAAAATACCAGAAGTGATTGTTGTGGAAGGCAAGGACGATACGGCTAATCTGAAACGCTATTATGAGGTGGATACCTATGAGACACGTGGATCGGCTATTAATCAAGATGACCTAGAGCGAATCGCCAAGCTTCAGGAACTTCGTGGGGTCATTGTCTTTACGGATCCAGACTACAATGGCGAGCGAATTCGTAAGATCATTATGCAAGAAATTCCACAAGCCAAGCATGCTTTTTTAAACCGTGGTGAGGCAGTCCCCAAATCAAAGACCAAGGGTCGTTCCTTGGGAGTAGAGCATGCCAGCTTTGAAGATTTAGAAAAAGCCCTATCGGGACTGGTCGGGTCTTATGAAGATGAGAATTTCTTTGATATCACAAAGTTTGACTTGATGCGATTGGGTCTTTTGATGGGTAAGGACAGCCGTAAACGCCGGGAATATCTTGGCGAAGCCTTGCGCATCGGCTACTGCAATGGCAAACAACTGCTCAAACGCTTGGAGTTGTTTGGGGTTAGCTTGGCTGAGGTAGAGGATGCTATGGCGGGTTATTCAGATGCAAAGGACTAACCTCTAGTGTGTATGAAATAGAAAAGAGAAGATATGAGAATTGCAGATTTTAGCGTGACCAAGGCAGTGCTGGAGCGTCACGGTTTTACCTTCAAAAAATCCTTCGGACAGAACTTTCTGACTGATACCAATATCCTTCAAAAGATTGTGGACACTGCTGAGATTGATAAGCAGGTCAATGTCATCGAAATCGGCCCTGGAATTGGAGCTCTGACTGAGTTCTTGGCAGAAAATGCCGCCGAAGTCATGGCTTTTGAGATTGATGACCGCTTGGTTCCCATCTTAGCGGATACCTTGCGGAATTTTGACAATGTGACCGTTGTCAACCAAGACATCCTCAAGGTAGACCTCAACCAGTATATCGCAGAGTTTAAAAACCCAGACCTTCCGATCAAGGTAGTGGCCAACCTTCCTTACTACATCACGACTCCGATCCTCATGCACTTGATCGAATCCAAGATTCCTTTCCAAGAATTTGTAGTCATGATGCAAAAGGAAGTGGCAGATCGGATTTCAGCAGAGCCCAACACCAAGGCATACGGGTCTTTGTCCATTGCAGTCCAATACTATATGACGGCTAAGGTAGCCTTTATCGTGCCTCGCACTGTCTTTGTGCCAGCACCAAATGTCGACTCTGCTATCCTCAAGATGGTCCGTCGCGAAGAACCAGCAGTAACCGTCAAGGATGAAGATTTCTTCTTCTCCGTCAGCAAGGCTAGCTTTGTCCACCGCCGCAAAACGCTTTGGAACAACTTGACCAGTCGCTTTGGCAAGACTGAAGAAGTGAAGGCAAAACTAGAAGCAGGAATCCAAGCAGCCGGCCTGCAGCCATCTGTACGTGGAGAAGCTCTTAGCTTAGAAGACTTCGCCCGTCTAGCTGACGGTCTTCTAGAAGCAGGAATTAAATAATGAAAAGAGGCTGGGACAAAAGTCCTAGCCTCTCAATTATTTGGCTCTATAATTTCTGTAGTGGGTAAAACTACCATAATTCTGAACTGCACCCCAAAAGTTAGATTTTTTCTGTCTAACTTTTGGGGTGCAGTTCAGAATTATGGAGCCGATTTTGTTGTAGAAAAAAAGCCCCATAAGAACTATAATGAAAAGCGACAAAACCATCATTAGGAAGAACTTATGGAACAATTAAATTGGCATTATCGCCAATCGTGATGGGACAAATATCCAGCATAGTCAAGTTCCAGTTAGAGTAAAAATTTTCACCAATATGAATATTAACACCGTAATCGGTAACGAACTGAGGGTTCATGGCAACATTTTCCCCAGTCGAACCAAACCAAGATTTGACAATTTCAGCCCTCTTGAGACGGTCAGGTTCCGCATTAAAGGCCATTTGCTTTTCTCTGGATCTAGCTGCTAGGGCACGTAACTCAGGGTCGCTAGGTTTATAAAACTCCCCCGCAATCATTTTTTCATATTCTGTCGGCATGGCCTTCTCCTTTTGTGGTTGTACTTATCTATTTTAGTATAGAATTGATGCCACCACAAGAGAAACTACAAAAAAATCCCAAGTGCTCTATGAAACTTGAGATTAATGAATCCTTTTTTGACAGAGCTCTTTCAAATACTGGACATCCACTTTAGAACTATCCATCAAGGGAATGGCATCTATAGTATGCCAGTATTTGGGCTGTTCAGTGGCTAGTAAAACACTAGAAATCGACTTCTTAGCTTCTGGTAAAGATATTCCGTCTTTTAGTACAAGAAAGGCATGCACTTCATCACCAGCCAGATGACTACTTAACTTGAGACAAAAGGCGTCCTTGACGAAAGAACAAGAGAGTAGTTTTTGTCTGATCCTTGGCAAGTACAACTTGGTGCCTGCATAATTAGCCCAATCAGATGGTCGCCCTTCTAAAATTAATCCTGCTTTTGAAAAATGACCATAGTCTTCTACCGTAAAGGGGCATCTTACTCCGACAGCCGCATAAGGAGTTGTAACATAAATTTTATTGTTTCTCAGCTTTATTTTGACATTTTTAAAAGCTCGACCAACCAAATTGGGATACTCTAAAACCTCTCTGCCCTTACACCAGCTGATGAAACTTAATTCACTAGCGCCATAAAAAACAATAATCTCGCAATTCGGTTGCCTGTCGTAAAGCTCACGAATCAGAGGAACTGGCAAGGTTTGAGAAGAACTGATGATATAAGACAAGTTAATCTTCCTACTGTTTAAATGACTTGCTAGAACTTGTAGAAGGCTTGGTAAGAGATACATGTGACTAACTTGGCAGATCTGGCATAATTGCACCCAACTTCTCGGAGATGGTTTATCACTTATAATCAATTGCCCACCTTCATAAAGGACAGCCAAGGCCATGTTAAGGTTCCCTGAAAAACTAAAATTGCCTTTTAAGAATAAAGCCGTTTTCTGATTAATATGGAAAATTCGATTTTGCTCAGCAAAAAAATCTACCCACGAGGACATGGTTCGCCACAAAATCTTGGGTTTTCCACTTGTTCCCGAAGTCAAGATTCCGAAATCTGCTTCTAAACGTAAATCGGAGGCACCTGCTTCAGACGCTAAGGCCTGTTGGATCTCTGGAGACAAATTAGGATGGCAAATAACAGGTTTTATGCCTAATGATACAGCTACTAAAAATGTCATCAACTGTTCAAGCGGACGGTGTTCTACGATAAAGCAAACATCAGATGACTTTGAATCAAGTCTTATTTGATTCATCATCCTTAATAAATCACAGTAAGTGTAAGATTTGTCATCAATAACTAAAGCCTGCCGATGAGGAGCCTCTTGAGCCCAAGCTTTTATTTTTTGAATCATATTAAGCTTCCACCCTCTCAATGAGAAAAGAAATACCAACTCCTCCAGCACCGGCAATAGCACAAAGTCCATATCGTCCCTTTTGTAAACGGAGCGCCTGCATTACATGTAAAAGATTGATCGCCCCCGAACAACCATAAGGGTGGCCATAAGCTAAGGCACCACCAAATAGATTGTAGTGATTGACAGCTTCTGGGAAATGCCTTTCAAAGATACAATCAATCACTGAAAATGCTTCATTCCATTCAACAGCATCTATATCTGACATTGAAAGATTGACTTTCTTCAATAATTTTAGAGTTGCTTTATAAACTAATTCGGGACTGAAACGAGGATCTCCTGCCACTTGAGCCATGTCACAAATCTTAAACTCCCCAACTTGATGGCTCAATAAAAGAAAAGCAGCACCGTCATGCGTTAAACAAGAGTTTGCAGCACTTGTCAGACTGCCTGGACCTAAGATTGGAGGAATTCGACTTAACAATTTTTCCGAAATCTTAGATCGGATACCCTCATCTTTTTTTCCAGGCATTTCTAGGATAATAGGAGATAGAGCCCCTACCTCCAAGGCTTTCTGAGCTTTAGAATGGCTCTTTAAAGTCCATTGATACAATTCTTTTTGACTCACCTGATATTTTTGAGCGACTCGCTCGGCCCCTCTTATCATAGCTAGAGAATCCGTACTATCGGGTGAAAACTGAGCAACGTAGTAACTCCCTGAACGATTATCCTTGTCAGCATAAGTCCGCAATGGTTGCAAGGATGAACTTTCAATGCCGCCTGCAATAATATTTTCTGATAAACCAGCTTTTATCTTAGCAAACGCAAAACCCAAGGCGGCACTTGCTGAAGCACACTGCATATCAATAGTAGTCGCAGGAACAGCTTCAGAATAATCAGACAAGAGACCAGTTAGTCGACCAATATTGCCACCTGTTCCAACAGCATTTCCACAAATAATGTCATCAATTTGACTTTCTGGATAACGCTTCTTTAAGGCATTTAAAATCGCAGCACCTAAATATTCTGGTCGCGTATTAGCGTATTGCTTTTGAAACAGTCCAATGGGTGTCCTTAATCCCGCTTGAATATAAACATCTACCATTAAACAATCTCTCCTTTCACGATGATAATATCCCCTTTGCACAGATAAAAATTCTTTTGATGACAATAAAGTGATAATCTATCTTGCGCATAAGCTGGAGCTAAAAAACGTAAGGATAAGGCAGAAGCTCTTTGTGGTAAGACCTGTCTTAAATAGTCTAAATAAAGACAGGCTGGAATTAAGAAGGGAGCTTGCTGGTGCAAAGGATTGTGATCTCCAATAGCTCTTACAAACTGCAGAATATCTGCCTTGGTAAATTGCACGTTCGATAGAAAAGTAGCTGAGGTTAGATCTAGTTTATCATGTGATTTCCTTCCAAAAGACGAGGGCCTCTTCAATAAAAAGGTTGCTCTTAATTCCTCTCCACCTTGTACGAGTAACATCTGCCGCAATCTTTTTTGATGTCTTAAAATGAGAGTTTGATCTACTGCATTCGTTTCTTGCCATCTTAGTTTTAGGAGTAAACTATCTTTGGGTAAATCAGCATTAGATGATATCAATAATGAAAATAATTTTCTCATCATCATTCTTCAGCAAAAGATTATTTGTAAACTTATTAAATTATATTAGTTAACTATTTTTATGGTATACAAAACAGGTCAAATTGTCAATGATGATTCAAAGGTGTAAATAGCAATGAGTCGAATGGCAGGTAAGATGAGCTTTATTGCACAGGACTACGATACAAGAAAGATTGTAGCTATCCTAGATGGACGGACTCAAGCAACTATTCGCAATCATTTCCTTCGTTATTCTAGACAGGTGAGAAGTCGCGTGAAAGTCATTACCATGGACATGTTTAGTCCCTACTACGATATTGCTAGAAAACTTCGCTTTCGAATTTCTAGGCTCAGGCTGAAACAGTCCCCCAGACTGTTTCACTCCCAAATGCTAAAATTGTTCTGGATCGCTTTCACATTGTCCAGCATCTCAGTCGAGCTATGAATCGGGTACGCATCCAAATTATGAATCAGTTTGATCGGAAATCACACGAATATAAAGCAC